>Ga0272441_10008388_pt1 | contig 16367 bp, 7 predicted proteins | sample SSMProp6N_FD_193582 | JGI IMG/M metagenome (GOLD analysis project Ga0272441, IMG submission 193582) | Marine sediment archaeal communities from Little Sippewissett salt marsh, Falmouth, MA, United States - SSM-Prop-6N | ecosystem: Environmental > Aquatic > Marine > Wetlands > Sediment ... | reverse complement strand
AGCGGGTACCCGTCCGGCCAGTTCGAGAGCGCCGATGACGCCGGCATCCCGCGCGGCCTGGTTGAACGCGTGAGAAACGGCGTGCAGTACGCCGCACAGATCCCTGACCCCGCGCGTTGGAGCGCCGAATGGCGGATCCCGTGGGACTCGCTCGGGGTCGATCCTGGCAGACACCGCAAATTCGCGTTCAACCTGACCGCGCGCAAGACAGCCACGGACCAGTTCATGATGTGGTGCGGGGTCGGCCCGTCCTGGCACGCGGACCGCGCGGGAACCCTTGTGCTGGACGGCACGTCCTCTGCCAGCCTGAATCTTGATCCGAATGCACCAGACGTCTTCTTCAACATGGATCTCTCGAAATATCGAGACGGAACAGTCTGGACAGAGAAGATCTCCAAAGAAGTATTTGGAGCAGGTGCGGCGGTCAACAAGTTCTTGCAGAACGGGCAAGTGAAGATCGTCAACGATCCGTACGGTTCGGGCAAGAAAGTGCTCCGGCTGGAATTACGTCCTGAAGATTTCGGCAATGTCATCACGCCCCACGTCAACATCTACAAGTACGGCGCTCCGGCAAACATGAGGGAAGGCACCAGTATCCTGGAAGTGGCACTGAGCGACACGTGGGGCCATGGGCCAACCGGTATTCACATGCCGTTCTGGCGTTCGAAGCGGTTCAGAGCCCAAAGAGTGCCAATACTGCCCGATGTGTATGCCTTCTTTCATCAGTACTGTGGCAACAACAGCTCCATCGATGCTCGCTGGCGGGATGCGGGCTATGGCGGCGGACCATTCAGGAAGTCGACGATCGATCATATTTCATGCTTCTACACCTACGACCAGGGCCGCTTCCAGCGGGTTGCGTTCGGCAATCTCGATGATCCGAGGCAGACAAGGTTGCCGGTAGCCCGGCCGGCCCAATGGAAGACCGGTGGTTATGTAACCCAACAAGCGCATATCAAGTTGAGTACTCCCGGAGTAAACAATGGCTTCTACAAGGGATACCACGACGGTCAGTTGGTCTTTGACAAGAGCAACATCATGACCCTGGCCGCCGGACAGAACGAAGATCTGGAACTGTTTGCGTTTGTTTTCTACGTGAACGGTGGCGACGGCACGAAGGGTAATCCGGTGCAATGGAATGTTCCCGATGACGGAGTGGGCCCGAAGTATATGTACATCCGGACATTTATGCTGAAAGCGGGTGGGCCGGTGAGGATCTAGTGAAAGGGGGAACCTATGAACAGTCAGAAGACACTTCTCGCCGTCCTGGTCACGCTCTGCAGCGCCTGCGCTCTTCCCGCGCACGCACAAACCCGCCTCTACATCGCCACCAACGGCAACGATGCGTGGTCCGGCACGCGGCCCGCGCCGAACCGCGCCAAGACCGACGGCCCGTTCGCCACGCTCGAACGCGCGCGGGACGCGATCCGCGCCGTGAAGCAGGCGAACCGGTTCCCCGCCCGCGGCGTGATTGTGGAATTGCGGGGCGGCACGTACTTCCTGACCCAGACCTTCAAGCTGAACAAGGAGGATTCCGGAACCGAGCGCGGGCCGGTCGTCTACCGCGCCCGCAAGGGCGAGCTTGTCCGGCTCCTAGCCGGCAAGCGGGTGTCCGGCTTCGCGCCCGTGACGGACCCGGCCGTTCTCAAGCGGCTCGCGCCGGAAGCGAAGGGCAACCTGCTGCAGGCCGACCTGCGCGCGCAGGGAATCACCGACTACGGCAAAATTGAACCCTACGGGTTCCGCTGGCCGCGTCACCCCGCGGCTGCCCTGCAGCTGTTCTTTGCCCCCCTGAAGCAGAGCCCTTCGGCCGCGCTTCAGGGGCGTGCCCCGAACCGTGCCCGAAGGGCTCTGGTTCGGGGCGCGGCCATGACGCTTGCGCGCTGGCCGAACGAAGGCTGGGCGCGTACCGGTGAGATCCCGGACAAGAGAGGGGCCCGCACCACCTGGCGATACGAGGGGAACCGGCCCGAACGCTGGGTCAACGAGCCGGACGGCTGGTTTCACGGGTACTGGAATGCCGACTATCACAGCCACTATCTGGGGATCGAAAAGATCGATGTCCAGAACCGTACCCTCACCGCCGGCCCCGAGTTCAAGGACGATTGGAAAGCCCGGTGTGTAAAGGGACAACGCTACTATGCGCTGAACCTGCTGCCGGAACTGGATCGGCCCGGGGAATACTATCTCGAGCGGTCGACCGGCATACTCTATTTCTGGCCGCCTTCTCCCATCGCGGAGGGCGAGGCGCTGGTCTCCATGGGGTACAACGTGGTGCGTTTGAAAGACACGGAATACGTCGTGCTCGACCGGCTGACCATGGCGCTCGCGCGCAGCGATCTCGTTCGGATCTACGGCGGAGCGCACAACCGCGTGATCGGCTGCACCTTCCGCAACGGAGGCCGGGATGCCGTACGCATCCGAGGCGGCCGCGACAACGGCGTGGCAGGCTGCGACATCTACGGGCTCGGCGGTGGCGGCATCCGGCTGGAAGGCGGCAACCGCAAGACGCTGGACCCCGCCGGGCACTTCGCCCTGAACAACCACATCCACCACACCAAAGGCGGAATCGGTATTGCCGGCGTCGGCAACCGCATCTCGCACAACCTGATCCACAACCTGCCGCACGGCGCCCTTGGCCTGACCGGCAACGATCACCTCATCGAGTTCAACGAGATCCATAATGTCTGCCACCAGGTGGGCGACGGTGGCGCGTTCTATTCCGGGCGCGACTGGACCCGGCGCGGCAACGTTATCCGCCACAACTTCTTCCATCACGTCGAGGGATCCGGCCGGTTCGGCGCGAACGGCGTCTACATTGACGACGAGGCGAGCGGGTTCTGGGTGCTCGGCAACGTGTTCTACAAAGTCACACGGGCCGCCTTCATCGGCGGCGGCCGTGACAACATCGTGCGCAATAACATCTTCGTCGAGTGCGAACCGGCCCTGCACGTTGACGACCGCGGGTATCGGAACAGAAAGAAGCTGCCGCCGGACGGGCGGAACGAGCTCTGGGACCGGCTCATGGCCATGCCCTACAAGAAACCGCCTTGGAGCACACGGTGCCCGAAACTCGCACTGCTTCCCGATAAGCAGAACCCCTGGCTGCCCGAGGGCAACATCATCACGCACAATATCTGCTGGAACGGCCGATGGGCGGAAATTTCGAAGAATGCGCGGCAGTACCTCAAACTCGAGAACAACCTGCTGGAGCAGGACCCGCTGTTCGCCGACGCGGCGAAGATGGATTTCCGGCTGAGGCGCAACTCGCCCGCCTGGCGCATCGGGTTCAAGCCGATCCCGTTCGAGAAGATCGGCCTGGTCAAGCACGCGAACCGCGCATCCTGGCCGGTCGAACATCCGATCTGCCCACTGCCCAGCGAAACGGCGAAGCGGGACGCACAGGTCTACAAGGTGCTCCGGGCCCATCGCCACATCAAGGTGGACGGCGAGGTGACGAGCCACGAATGGTACGAGGCGTTCGAGGCCAATGCCATGCCCCTGCGGGCTGGGGGTAACGCGAAAGGCGAACCTGGGAGTCAAGCCTGGTTCCGCTACGACGACGAAGCGCTCTACGTCGCCGTCGAGAACGAAGTCTCGGACAAGGGCCCGATTCGGATGGGCGACAGGTGGGCCGCCAACGACGCAGTCGAAGTCGCGATCCGCAACACGGCGGCCGGCAAGGGCGCCCCGATCCTGGTCCTGCGCGGGTACGCGTCCGGCCATTTCGAGAGCAGCGACGAGGCAGGCGCGCCGGACCCCGCCGTGCAACGCGCGGCCAAGGGCGTGCAATACGCCGCGCGTGTCCCGGACGCCACGCACTGGAACGCCGAATGGCGGATCCCCTGGGACTCGCTCGGGATCGACCCGGCGAAGCACCGCAAGTTCGCGTTCAATCTGACCGTGCGCAAGACAGCCACACAACAGTGGGTCATGTGGTGCGGGGTCGGCCCGTCATGGGATGTCGGGCATGCGGGGTTTATTACGTTGGAGTAGGGGGCGAGTGACTATCCAGTCTTCAACAAGCAATGCGCCCAAGGCGCAGCGACGTACGGCGTTCCAAGACAGAATCCTGCCCGCTCCAAAAGGAATGGGCTTTCGCCAGGACGGTTATTGGGTGTGGTGCGGCTCCGTCGTTCAGGGCGAAGATCGCCGTTACCACATGTTCGCGGCACGATGGCCGAAGAAGTACCCGTTCTTCCACGGATACCTGGCCGCGTCCGAGGTCGTTCGCGCATCGGCCGACGGGCCCGCCGGCCCGTACAGCTTCGAGGAGGTCGTTCTGCCTGCGCGCGGTGACGCGTTCTGGGACGGACGCATGACGCACAACCCGTTCATCGTCAAATGCGGGGAGGAATTCCTCCTGTTCTACATCGGCGCCACCTACTCCGGCGATACGCCCAGTCCGGAGCAGATGTATGCCCTGAACTCAGAACCCGGCGGCAACGGCCGGGTCTTTCCATGGTACTCCTCGATACGAATTGGGATGGCCAGATCGTCTTCGGTGTTGGGCCCGTGGCAACGCCCTGAGAAACCGACGTTCGACATCGACCCCGCGGGATGGGACCATGGCGTCGTCACGAATCCCAGCCCCTGTCTGGCGCCCGACGGCCGGATTCTGCTCTACTATCGGAGCGCGGGACTGGGGTTGGCAGTGGCAACCTCGCCCGATGCGCCGTTTGCCAGGCAGGCCAATGGGCCCGTCCTGGATCTGGGAGCGGGCCGCTGGGTGGAAGACCCTTTTGTCTTCTGGGCGCATGACCACTACGAGATGGTCTGCAAGGATCTTACCGGAAAGATCACCGGCGAATTCCACGCGGCCGTTCACCTGTTCTCGGACGACGGCATGGGCTGGCACCTGGCGCCACGCCCGAAAGCATGGTCCCGGACCATTCGCTGGGATGACGGTTCCGTGACCACTCAGGCAAGTATCGAGCGGCCCTTTATCCTGTTCGAGGGCGGAGAGCCGGCCTTCTTGTTCGCCGCCACCGCGGATGGGCCCGGCCCGCATGATGGACGACCCGGCCATTACTTCGCCGAGAACACCTGGAACATGGTAATGCCACTTGCTATGTCGGCCACTGGATAGTGACGCTTGGGAGGAAGCACGCATGCATAACAGACGCGCCTTCACCACGCTCGCCGTTCTCACACTCTTGTGCGCAGTCTGCATCTTCCCGCACTCCGCACGCGCACAAACCCGCCTCTATGTCGCGACGAACGGCAACGCCGCGTGGTCCGGTACGCGGCCTGCGCCGAACCGCGCGAAGGCCGACGGCCCGTTCGCCACGCTCGAACGCGCGCGTGACGAGATCCGCGCGCTGAAACAGGCGAACCGGTATCCGGCCCGCGGCGTGATCGTGGAACTGCGTGCCGGCACCTACTTTTTGGCCGAAACGTTCAAGCTGGAGAAGCAGGACTCGGGCACCGAGCGCGGGCCGGTCGTCTACCGCAGGTACCGGAACGAGACCGTCCGGCTCGTGGCCGGCAAGCGGGTGGCCGGCTTCGTGCCCGTCACGGACCCGGCGGTGTTGAAGCGGCTCGCGCCGGAAGCGCAGGGCAACGTACTGCAGGCCGACCTGCGCGCGCAGGGCATCACCGACTACGGCAAGCTCGAACCCTACGGGTTTCGCTGGCCGCGTCATCCCGCGGCGGCTATGGAGTTGTTCTACAATACTGAAAGCATGACGCTTTCCCGCTGGCCGAACGAAGGCTGGGCGCTGACCGGCGAGGTGCCGGAGCCGAGGAAGGCCCGCACCACCTGGCGATACGAGGGGACCCGGCCCGAGCGCTGGGTCAACGAGCCGGACGGCTGGTTTCACGGCTACTGGAATGTCGACTATCACAGCCACTATCTGGGGATCGAAAAGATCGATATCGAGAACCGTACGCTGACCGCGGGTCCCGAGTTCAAGGACGATTGGAAAGCCCGGTGCAAGAAGGGACAACGCTACTATGCGCTGAACCTGCTGCCGGAGCTGGACCGGCCGGGCGAGTATTATATCGAGCGGTCGACCGGCCTGCTCTATTTCTGGCCGCCCACGCCCATCGCGGAGGGCGAAGCGCTGGTCTCCATGGGGTACAACGTGGTGCGTTTGAAAGACACGGAATACGTCGTGCTCGACCGCCTGACCATCGAGCTCGCGCGCAGCGATCTCGTCCTGATCAGGGGCGGCGCGCACAACCGGGTGATCGGCTGCACGCTCCGCAACGGGAGCCGCGACGGCATACGCATCGAAGGCGGCCGCGACAACGGCGTGGCAGGCTGCGACATCTACGGGCTCGGCGGTGCCGGCATCCGGCTGGAAGGCGGCGACCGCAAGACGCTGGACCCTGCCGGCCACTTCGCCCTGAACAACCACATCCACCACACCAAAGGCGGAATCGGGATCGCCGGCGTCGGGAACCGCATCTCGCACAACCTGATCCACAACCTGCCGCACGGCGCCCTTGGTCTGACCGGCAACGATCACCTCATCGAGTTCAACGAGATCCATAACGTCTGTTATTCTGTGGGCGACGGCGGTGCGTTCTACAGCGGGCGCGACTGGACCCGACGCGGCAACGTGATCCGCCACAACTTCTTCCATCACATCGAGGGGCCCGGCCGGTTCGGCGCGGCGGGCGTGTACATCGACGACCAGGCGAGCGGGTTCGCGGTCCTCGGCAACGTGTTCTATGATGTCACCAAGGCCGTGCTCATCTCAAGCGGCCGCGACAACATCGTGCGCAATAACGTCTTCGTCGAGTGCGAGCCCGGCTTGTGGCTTGACGACCACCGCGGGCGCGTCAACAAGAAGAAGTGGGAAGCAGGCAAGGGAAGTCAACTCATGAACGCGCTGCAGGCCATGCCCTACAAGAAACCGCCTTGGAGCACACGGTACCCGAAACTCGTTCCGCTGCCCGACAAGCAGGATCCCTGGCTGCCCGAAGGCAACGAGATCACGCACAACATCTGCTGGGGCGGCAAGTGGGCGGACATCTCCAAGGGTGCGCGGCCCTATCTGAAGATCGAGCACAATCTGCTGGATCAGGACCCGCTGTTCGTTAACGCGGCGAAGATGGATTTCCGGCTGAAACGGAACTCGCCGGCCTGGCGCATCGGGTTCAAGCCGATCCCGTTCGAGAAGATCGGGCTGTACAAATCGCGAAACCGAGCGTCCTGGCCGGTCGAACACGCGATCAGCCCACTACCCAGCGAAACGAAGAAGCGCAAGGCACGCGTCTACAAGGTGCCCCGGATACGTCGCCGCATCACGGTAGACGGCCGGGTGACGAGCGGGGAATGGCGCGAGACGATCGAGGTCCATGCCATGCAGCTGGGAGGCGGTACCGACGCGAAGGGTAAACCCGGGAGTCAAGCCTGGTTCCGCTACGACGACCAGGCGCTCTACGTCGCCGTCGAGAACGAGGTCTCGGACAAGGCCCCGATTCGGATGGGAGACAGGTGGGCCGCCAACGACGCGGTCGAGATCGCGATCCGCAACACAGCGGCAAACAAGCACGCCCCGATCCTGGTCCTGCGCGGGTACGCGTCCGGCCATTTCGAGAGCAGCGACGAGGCAGGCGCGCCGGAACCCGCCGTGCAACGCGCGGCGAACGGCGTGCAATACGCCGCGCGTGTCCCCGACGCCACGCACTGGAACGCCGAATGGCGGATCCCCTGGGATTCGCTCGGGATCGACCCGGCGAAGCACCGCAAGTTCGCGTTCAACCTGACCGTCCGAAAGACCGCCACACAACAATGGGTCATGTGGTGCGGGGTCGGCCCGTCATGGGATGTCGGCAAGGCAGGCATGATCGCGTTGGAATAAAGGGAGTGTGAATACCCAATGAACTGGAAGATACTTGCAGGCACGACAAGTCTTGCCGTCATCATCTCCGTGGCGGCGGCGTCCGGCAATACCGTTGTCTCGTTCGCGCATGCCACGCAAGAAAGCACGGAAATAGGCGCGCCTACCATCGGGCTTGTCGTGAATCGTTCGGGCAATCTGAGCGGCAGGACCGTTGTCGTCGCATCGACAAGGAACGGCGACGGACTTTCCGGCCACGGCGTGCCGGGCGCTTCGGAAGTGAACTATAAAGCCTTCGCGCGAAAGCAGTTTGCGTTCGCGCCGGGCGCTACCACCGTACAGATCCCGCTGACGCTGTTGCAGACGGATCTCGGTAGCGTCGATGTCGATATGTACGTCGATCTGGCGGTGGTGGCCGGAGCGCAGCCGGGCTCGATCATGACGACCCGCGTCACGATCAAGGGCAGCCACGGCTGGCTCCCCTACCGGTCGGCCGACACGGGCCTGCCGGAGCTTGATGTCTACAATCCGCCTGCCGTGATGCCGATGCTGAAGGCGCAACAGCTTACCCGCTCGACCTCCGTCATCTCAGGGAAACGCATCGATGCGACCGGGTTCAAGAACGCGCTGAATGCGATGGGATTACCTTCGGTTCTCATCGAGAACTGCGACATGTACAACGCGGACGAGTCGATGATTGAGCTCATCAACTGTGGCATGATAAGAGTGCGCAACAACCGGATGCGGCTCGGGAATCGGTCTCGGGGCTGCAGGGGCAATCGCGGCTCTGCGTTGTGGGTGTGGTGCCGTTCGCGATCCAACAGGGTATCGTCTTGTCAATTTCTCAACAACTTCGTCGAGCTGTGCTCGGGCGCGTTCAATACGCCCAAGTTGTATCCGTTGGACAGCAACAGTGTCGTCGAGGTGATGTACAACTTCTACAAGGGTGTTGCACCACGGGACAAACCCGGACCGCGGGCCAACGCGATGAATGCACAGCTCGCAGCGCTGCAAGGGGGCGGGGCCTACCCTCACGCCAACGTCGAGGGCAACATCTTCCTGCAGGTGCGGCGTGATGATGGCGTCACGTACGGATTGAGACCGGACGTTATCAACATGTACCGCGTACAGGGGTATTCAGCCGCCGATCCATTGCGCGTGACCGCAAACATCATCGTGGGCGCGAACGGTCCTTCCTATTCTGGATTCGGCGTTCTCTTGTCCGATCACAAGACGTACTCAGGCAAGTACTACAGGGTAACGCTGAATACCGTAAGCTGCGTTTCAAATGGCGGCATCAGCGGCTACAGAGCCGCACATGCCGAAATATACGGAAACTGGCTCTACAACGGCGTGCCGGATGGTACGTATTACGAAGATCTGGATGGTTCTCGTAATGCAGTAGGACTATGTGGGACATCTGGGTCGAGTTACGTGGGCCTCAATCAGATCCGTTGGTGGCGAACACGCGATGGCGTCGTACAACGCAACGGCCGTTGGTGGGGTCGCAAGCGGTCGCCACCAACGGGCGACTCGTCCAACATGACCGTTCCGGAATGGGACGATCCTCATGTCGGGGATCGGCGATTCCGCAAGATGCGGCTTGCCTTGAATCAGGAAGCGTTTGGCGCCGATATCGAATGGCTCTACTTCTCGCACGACTTCCCGCTCGGTGACGCCAAAGTCCAGTACGTTGCCGCAACGAAGACGCTGCGGCTCGCCGCGCACGGGGAGGCAGCCGGAGCGGCGATCGACTTCGATGTCCCGGCGTGGAAGGATGCGAAGCACGGGTACTCTGTTCCTGCATGGTACGTGTACAGCTCCGGCGGGGCTTGGGGCTTGGTTCGCCTGAGGAATGGCGGCGCGAATCTGCCGAGCTCCGACAGGATCTACACCGTGAAGGTCTCGAGATTCACGCCGCAGGATCGTGCTCCTTATGTCGGGCCCACCGGCAAATGGACACGACACTAGGAGACAGGCCCTCACATACTCGCAGGGAGATCCGATACGCGGCACAAAGGCCACACGGTGATTCGCTTGTCTACCGCATAGGCCTCGGACCCCGGATAGAGGACCCACAAGTGGGCGAGCCCCAAATCGTCCAGCGCGATCCGCATCGAACGCGTAACCTTGGGTCCTTCGCTGAACTTCACTTCCATTGCATAACGTTGCCCGTTTCTCAAGAAGAACAGGTCCAATTCGGCACCATTCTGGGTGGCCCAGAAATACGCTTCGCCAGGACGCACAATCTGCAGAGCCTGCTCGATCGCGAACCCCTCCCAGGACGCCCCCACGCGAGGGTGCCCCAACAGACTGTGCCGGTCAGACAAGCTCAGAAGAGCATGCAGCAAGCCCGAATCTCTCAGGTAGACCTTGGGCGCCTTGACCTGCCGTTTCCGGACATTCTCATGCCACGGCTGCAGTTGCCGAACCATGAAGGTACCCGTCAGAATGTCCAGATAGGAGCGAACCGTCTTGTCGGAAAGGCCAAGTGAGCGAGCCAATTCCGAGGCGTTCCATGTCTGGCCATGATAATGGGCAAGCATCGTCCAGAACCGGCGCATAGCCGCGGCCGGAATCCTGATGCCCAGTTGCGGGATGTCGCGCTCAAGAAACGTGCGCAGAAAACCTTCGCGCCACGCGAGACTATCCTCGTCCGAACCGGCCAGATAGGCCCGAGGGAACCCACCACGAGTCCATGTATATTCGGAACGTCAATCCGAATATGCATGATTCAGGGGGCCTGATGGAGTCGCGGTCAGCAAGCAGCATACGCTGCCTGAAACATGGCCTCGACATTGCGCGGCAAGGCAACCTTGCGGATCTGGCCACCCCCCTCTTGACAAACCCCGCCACGAATTGTAATATAATGTAACATCCGGTGCCCGGTGCGGGTGCCGGCCTGATGGATCGAGAATCGAGAATCCCGCCACGCAGCTTTCTGGCATTCACACACACGGCAGAAAGGCAGTACGCATGAACAATGGGTATCGACCTGCAATCTTCACGTTTCTGGCTGTTATCTGGAGCGCCTTCGCCCTGTCGACCGGCCCCGCGCGCGCGCAGAGCCGTCTTTATGTCGCCACGAACGGCAACGACGCATGGTCCGGCACGCTCGCGGCCCCCAACCGTGCCAAGACCGACGGCCCGTTCGCCACGCTGGAGCGGGCGCGGGACGCCATCCGCGCCGTGAAGCAGGCGAACCGGTTTCCCGCCCGCGGCGTGGTCGTGGAGATCCGGGCCGGCACCTACTTCCTGGCCGAAACGTTCAAGCTGGAGAAGCAGGATTCCGGGACCGAGCGCGGACCGGTGGTCTACCGTGCCCGCAAGGGGGAGACGGTCCGGCTTGTGGCCGGCAAGCGGGTATCCGGCTTCGTGCCGGTAACGGACCCGGCCGTGCTGAAGCGGCTTGCGCCGGAAGCGAAGGGCAAGGTGCTGCATGCCGACCTGCGCGCGCAGGGCATCACCGACTACGGCAAGCTCGAGCCCTACGGGTTCCGCTGGCCGCGTCATCCTTCAGCGGCTATGGAGCTGGTCTACAATGCCAAAACCATGACGCTCGCCCGGTGGCCGAACGAAGGCTGGGCGCTTACCGGCGAGGTGCCGGCCCCGAAGAAGGCCCGCACGACCTGGCGGTACGAGGGGACCCGGCCCGAACGCTGGGTCGACGAGTCGGACGGCTGGTTCCACGGCTACTGGAACAAGGACTATCACAGTCACTACATGGGGATCGAGAAGATCGATCTCGAGAACCGCACGCTGACCGCGGGCCCCGAGCACAAGGACGACTGGAAAGCCCGGTGCAAGAAGGGACAACGCTACTATGCGTTGAATCTGCTGCCGGAACTGGACCGGCCGGGCGAGTATTATATCGAGCGGTCGACCGGTATCCTCTATTTCTGGCCGCCTTCCCCCGTCGCGAAGGGTGAAGCGCTGGTTTCCATGTTGTACAACGCGGTGCGGCTGAAAGATACGGAATACGTCGTGCTCGACCACCTGACCATCGAGCTGGCGCGCAGTGATCTCGTCCGGATCTCGCGCGGCGCGCACAACCGCGTGTTCGGCTGCACGCTCCGCAACGGGCCCCGGGACGGCGTACGCGTGGAAGGCGGCCGCGAGAACGGCGTGGAGGGCTGCGACGTCTACGGGACGCACGGCGGCATTGTACTGAAAGGCGGCGAGCGCAAGACACTGGAGCCGGCCGGCCATTTTGCCGTGAACAACCACATCCACCACTATGGCAGACTCTCTGTCGCCGGGGTCGGCAACCGCGTATCGCACAACCTGATCCACAACGCGCCGCACGGCGCGATCAATCTATCCGGCAACGATCACCTCATCGCGTTCAACGAGATCCACAGCGTCTGCTACCAGGTGGGCGACGGCGGCGCGTTCTACAGCGGCCGCGACTGGACCCGGCGCGGCAACGTGATCCGCTGCAACTTCTTCCATCACATCAAGGGCCCCGGCCGGTGCGGCGCGATGGGCGTCTACCTGGACGACTTCGCGAGTGGGTTCAAGGTCGTGGGCAACGTCTTCTACGACGTCACCAGGGCCATGTTCATCGGCGGCGGACAGGACAACCTGGTGCAGAACAACATCTTCGTCGACTGCGTGCCGGCCGTGCATGTCGACGCGCGCGGGCTGAACTGGGCGAAGCACGTGCGCGACACGAACAGCACGCTCAAAGTGCGGCTCGCCGACATGCCCTACGAGAAGCCGCCCTGGAGCACGCGCTACCCCAGACTGCTCGACATCCTCGACCGCAAGTACGACTCGCCGGAAGGCAACCTCATCACGAAGAACGTCTGCTGGGGCGGGAAGTGGGACGGCATCACGAAACAGGCCCGCCCTTTTGTCCGGGTCGAGCACAACATGGTCGACCAGGACCCGCTGTTTGTGGATGCGGCAAAAATGGATTTCCGGCTCAAACGCGGGTCGCCCGCCTACCGCATCGGGTTCAAGCCGATCCCGTTCGAGAAGATCGGACTGCTCAAACACCCGAACCGTGCCTCGTGGCCGGTCACGCACGAGGTCCGGCCGTTTGCGGCCCCCACCCGGAAAGGAAAGCAGCCGGTCTACAAGGTACGCCGCGCTGAGCGGCAGATCCGGATAGACGGGCACGTCAAGGTCACCGAATGGAACGAGGCGTCGGCCGACATGCCCATGCCCCTGCCGGCAGACCCCGCCGGCGCGAAAGGCAAACCCAAGAGTCACGCCTGGTTCCGCTATGACGACCAGGCGCTCTATATCGCCGTCGAGAACGAAGTCTCGGCCAAGGCCCCGATTCGGATGGGCGACAGCTGGGGCGGCAACGACGCGACCGAGGTCGCGATCCGCAACACGGCGGCGGGCAAGAACGCCCCGATCCTCGTCCTGCGCGGGTACCCATCCGGCCATTTCGAGAGCAGCGATGAGGCCGGCGCATCAAAGGCCGCCGTGCAACGCGCAGCGAACGGCGTACACTACGCCGCGCAAGTGGTCGATGATACGCACTGGAACGCCGAATGGCGGATCCCGTGGGCTTCGCTCGGGATCGACCCGGCAAAGCACCGCAAGTTCGACTTCAACCTGACCGTCCGCAAGACCGCCACGAAACAGTGGGTCATGTGGTGCGGGGGCGGCCCGTCATGGGATGTCGGGCATGCGGGGTTCATTGAGCTGAAGTAGCTTCAATATCCAACAGCCAACACCCAACATCCAACTCTCAAGTAGGACATCCCTGTTGGACATTGGCTGTTGGGTGTTGGCTGTTGGATGTTGAACCGTCATCCACACACGACAGGAGGAAATGCACATGAGCAACAGAGGAGGACCTCCCGTTCTCTGTCTCGCCGGCATCTTCTGCGGCATTTGCGCCTTGCTGCAGCCGGCGCACGCGCAGAGCCGCTTGTTCGTCGCCACCAACGGCAACGACGTGTGGTCCGGCACGCGGCCCGCGCCGAACGCCGCCAGGACCGACGGCCCGTTCGCCACGCTCGAGCGGGCGCGCGACGCGATCCGCGCCGTGAAAAAGGCGAACCGATATCCGACCGGCGGCGTGGTGGTCGAGCTCCGCGCCGGCACGTACTGCCTGGAGCAGACGTTCAGACTCACTGCCGAGGATTCCGGGACCGAACGCGGCCCGGTCGTGTACCGCGCCTACAACAAGGAGACCGTGCGGCTGACGGGCGGCAAACGCATCACGGGCTTCAAACCCGTCGAAGACCCGGCTGTTCTGAGTCGACTGCCGCCTGAGGCGAAGGAACACGTGCTGCAGACCGACCTGCACGCGCAGGGCATCACGGGCCTGAGCAAACTCGAACCCTACGGAAAGGGCTGGCCGCGTGACCACGCCGGCCCGCCGGAGCTGTTCTTTGATGCTGGCCCCCCGAACCAGAGCCCTTCGGGCACGGTTCGGGGCACAGCCATGCAGCTCGCCCGCTGGCCGAACGAGGGGTTCGTGCGGATCGGCGACCTGCCGGACCGCAAGAAGTCCCGCACAACCTTCCACTATGAGGAAGACCGGCCCGAACGCTGGGCCGGCGAAGAAGATATCTGGCTGCACGGCTATTGGAACGTCGACTACTTCGACCATTACCGCGCGCTCGAGAAGCTGGATGTCGCGAACCGGACCATCACCGTCGCCGACTACTGGAACGGCCACTGGACCGGCGCATGCAAGAAAGGGCATCGCTACTACGCGCTGAACCTGCTGCCGGAACTGGACCGGCCCGGCGAATACTACATCGATCGCGCGACCGGCATCCTCTATTTCTGGCCGCCCGCCCCGATCAAGAGCGGCGATGCCTTCGTGTCCATGCTCCATCGCGCCGTCTATCTGAAGGAGACCGAACACGTTGTGTTGGATCGCCTCACGATCGAGTTCACGCGCAGTGACGCGGTCCTGATCAAGAACGGCCACCGCAATCGTGTCGTGGGCTGCACGCTTCGGAACACGGGCCAGGACGGCGTGCGTATCGACGGCGGCACGCACAACGGTGTTGTGGGCTGCGACGTCTACGGTAACGGCGAATGCGGGATTGCGCTCGAGGGCGGCGACCGCAAGACGCTGACGCCCTGCGGCCACTACGCCGCGAACAACCACATCCATCACTACGCGCGCAGAAAGCGGACCTATCGGCCCGGGGTCAAGTTCAGAGGCGTCGGCTGCCGCGTCTCGCACAACCTGATCCACAACGCGCCGCACAATGCGATCCTGTCGTGGGGCAACGACCATCTTGTCGAGTTCAACGAGATCCACAGCGTGTGCTACGAGAGCGGCGATGTCGGCGCATTCTATTCCGGCCGCGACTGGACGGCGCGCGGCACGGTGATCCGCCACAACTTCTTTCACCACGTCAAGGGGCCCGGCCGGTTCGGCGCGATGGGCATCTACCTGGACGACTTCGCGAGCGGCTTCTCGATCGTGGGCAACGTCTTCTACGATCTCACCCGCGCCGTGTACGTCGGCGGCGGACAGGACAACCTCGTGGAAAACAACATCTTCGTCGATTGCGTGCCGGCCGTGCATGTCGACGCGCGTGGACTGGGCTGGGCCAAGCACGTGCGCCGGACAAACAGCGTGCTCAAGGTGCGGCTCGCCGAGATGCCGTACAAGACGCCGCCCTGGAGCACGCGCTACCCGAGATTGCTCGACATACTCGATCGGAAATACGACTCGCCGGAAGGCACTGTCGTCACGAAGAATGTCTGTTGGGGCGGCAAATGGGACGGCATCCACAAGCAGGCCCGGCCTTTTGTCCGGGTCGAGAACAACATGGTCGAGCAGGACCCGCTGTTCGTGGACGCGGCGAAGATGGATTTCCGGCTCAGGCGTAGTTCGCCCGCCTACCGGATCGGGTTCCAACCGATCCCGTTCGAGAAGATCGGACTCGTCAAGCATCCGAACCGCGCTTCGTGGCCGGTACAGCATCAGGTCCGGCCATTTGTGGATCCGGCCGTAAACCGAAAGAAGCCGGTCTACAAGGTACGTCGCGCGCAGCGGCGCATTCAGATAGACGGCCACGTGAATGACGCCGAATGGAACGAGGCATCGGCCGACTTGCCCATGCCGCTCGCGCGCGGGCCGGGCGGCAACAAGCTCACGCCCACCAGCCAGGCCTGGTTCCGCTACGACGACCAGGCGCTCTATGTCGGAATCGAGAACACCGTCGGCGACAAGCGCCCGTTGTGGACCGGGTCGACCTGGCCGCGTGACGACGCCGTAGAGGTCGCGATCGGCAGCCCCGGCACAGGCAAGCTCACCCCGATCGTCGTGCTGCGCGGCTATGTCGGCGGCACGTTCGAGAGCAGCGCCGAGAGTGGTGCGCCGGACGCCCTCGTACAGCGCGCGACCAACGGCGTCACCTACGCCACGCACGTGCCGGACGATACGCACTGGAACGCCGAATGGCGGATCCCATGGGCCTCGCTCGGGATCGATCCGAGAAAGCATCGCAAACTCGCCTTCAACGTGACCGCACTCAAGACCGCCACGCGCCAGTTCGTCATGTGGTGCGGGGTCGGCACGTCATGGGATGTCGGGCATGCGGGGTTCATTGAGCTGAAGTAGCTTCAATATCCAACAGCCAA
>Ga0272441_10008387_pt1 | contig 16367 bp, 12 predicted proteins | sample SSMProp6N_FD_193582 | JGI IMG/M metagenome (GOLD analysis project Ga0272441, IMG submission 193582) | Marine sediment archaeal communities from Little Sippewissett salt marsh, Falmouth, MA, United States - SSM-Prop-6N | ecosystem: Environmental > Aquatic > Marine > Wetlands > Sediment ... | reverse complement strand
TACTAACCATCTTCCCGATCGATAATATGTGGACAGATATCAATTTTCTGAAAAGATTTACCAGTGACCTTGATAGAATAAGCAATAAGGCAACAGGAATGCCTCCGGTCATGCAGGAACTCATACGGGTCATCGGCAATGACGGAAAAAATGCCGCGCTCTTAACGATTTTTGTTGTCTTTTTATTATTATGGATTGATTTCCACAGCTTGAAGCATGCCATTATCGCTATGATTCCCCTCCTGATTGGTGCAATCTGGATGGTTGGATTCATGCATTTAAGCGGTATGCAACTGACGGTCGTTAACGTCATGGGCTTACCTCTCATTATCGGTATCGGAATCGATTACGGAGTACACATCGTTCACCGCTGGCGCATTGAAGGCAGTAAAAAAGTCAATCAAATATTTGCCAGTACCGGAAAAGCCATTCTTTTGACCAGTATTACCACAATGCTGGCTTTCGGTTCTCTGGTATTTTCAATCTGGCGGGGATTCGGCAGCCTCGGGGCAGCCATGTTTATCGGTGTCGGTGCCTGTTTCCTATCCACAGCCATTATTCTATCAGGTATCATCGGCTGGATTGAAAGAAAATCTTTTTAGGAATCAGTGCAATTCATTATTTTTAGCTTTAAAAAGATGCAGTGAATTGTACTAATGGACATTGATATTATATATTCAAGAAATATTTTATTGATTACTAATATATTGCTTCTTTAACTCATCGTAATAATTTAATGAAAAGACTTTTATAAAAAAACACTATGGATTGTAAGATGTAAAATTACACATAGTAGAATATAAAATATCTTTATATTAACTACCTTTTATTGGAGCTTATGTAATCAACCCAAGGATTGAGCTGATTTTTTTAAATATCTAAAAGGACTAAAATCAAAAAAAAACACTTTACAAATCCATAAGCATACTTACATTTTAAAAGGTTTGTATTTTGACATTTAAAATGGAAAATGATATATTTAGAATACTCTAAATCTGTAAATATACATTATTTTATCTATATTTACAATTGAATAGCTTTGTCAAGTGATAAAATTATAAAAAGATTTATAGAATAAACTAATGACTCTATGTCGATTTTCTCTGTATCACTTTCATCCATACCACTCATATAACAACATTCACCCAAAACATCTTCTAAAACATTTCGCGAATAAAATGATTCGGCTTTATTTTTAACTTTATCGAATAACCTTAAACAACACTTTTTGTGCAATATATAAACTAACAATTATTTCCCGGTAGCATAAACAATAGTCGAAATACTTCTTCGTAAAAAGTACATAAATATATAAAACGTGAAAAAAGAAAATATAAAACTCTTAAAAATATTTCATGTATATTCCTGATGCAGAAAGGAGGCGATGGCGATTGTAACAAATAGTATCATTTACTACGAAAAATTAATTTAAGGAGAATTAAAAATGAAAAGATTATCATTGTTTATCTTAACTTTATTAATTCTATCGTTTCTTGCAGGTATCATGCTGACTGCTGTAGCAGCAGATCCGGTTACCATAGAAGTCTGGTTTCACTCCGGAAAGGGAGAAGAACGTGAAGTGCTTGATGCACAGGTAGAAGATTTTAATGCTATGCAGAATGAGATCGTCGTGAAAGCAGTCCGACTCCCTGAAGGTTCCTACAATGAACAGGTCAGTGCTGCTGCTTTAGCCGGAGACCTCCCTGATTTGCTGGACTTTGACGGACCTTTCCTCTACAATTACGCCTGGGCTAAACACCTCATGCCACTGAATGATTTCGTATCTGATGCTTTAGAGAATGATTTTCTACCAACGATTATTGCCCAGGGAACCTATGGTGGAAAACTCTACTCACTCGGTACTTTTGATTCCGGTTTAGCCATTTGGGGAAATAAAGCATATTTGGAAAAAGCCGGTATACGTATTCCAACCGGAATTATGGATACCTGGAATCTGGAAGAATTTGATGAAGCCCTGGAAAAACTCCAGGCTTTGGAAGAAGTAGAATATGCCATTGATTTTAAGATGAACTATGGACAGGGAGAATGGTATACCTATGGGTTTTCTCCCATCATTCAGAGCTGGGGAGCAGATTTAATTGATCGGAGCGATTTTCAATCTGCTGATGGTGTTCTCAACAGTCCAGAAGCAATTGAAGCATTAACCTGGTTTCAAGATGTATTTGATATGGGTTATGCAAATGCCATGCCCGCAGGCGATGATGATTTTCACGGTAGGAAAATTGCTGCTCTTGCTTTCGTAGGTCACTGGATGTGGACTCCTCATAGTGAAGGCTTGGGTGAGGATTTAATTCTTCTTCCTATGCCAAAATTCGGCATGAAAGCAGTTACCGGAATGGGTTCATGGAACTGGGGAATTACTTCCCAATCAAAAAATCCGGAAGCTGCCTGGAAATTCCTGGAATATTTAATCGAACCTGAGCAGATTCTACGTATGACTAATGCCAACGGTGCCGTCCCTGCCCGTAAATCAGCCCTGGCTATGTCCGATTTATTTGGTATGGGCGGGCCACTAAGCATTTTTGTAGCACAATTGGATGGCGGCGTTGCGGTAACCAGACCGGAAACCCCAGCCTATCCGACCATTACAACTGCATTTGCAGAAGCAGTACAGAATATTGTTAATGGTGCGGATGTTAAAAATGAACTTGATAAAGCTGTACAAAAAATTGACCAGGATATCGAAGATAACCGCGGCTACCCGATTACCGATTAAATAAATAATTCAACGCCTACCCCTATTATAAAGGTAAAGGGTAGGCGTTGAATAAAAACACTGTATCATTCTGATGAATACTATATAAAAAATGCCTTTATTTTCATAAAATATCTTACATAATCTAAAGCGTAGAGAAAAAAAATGGTAACATCCAGAGAAATATCGGTAAGAGGTTTTTATGACAAAAAAAGAAATCTTTCAACATAATATATTACATATACGGAAAGCCAGTCCTTTAAAGAAAAATGAAACACTTGCTGCTTGGTCATTTTGCGCCATTCCTTTACTTTTTTTATTCTTTTTTTTAATTACTCCTTTCATCGTTGCCTTTGTCATTTCCTTTACAGATCAAAGACTGATATCAAACCCCAATTTACCTACCCAATTTATTGCTCTACGAAATTTCCTGCGATTGTTTAACAGCTCGGATTTTCATCAGGCCTTATGGAATAATATTTATTTTGTCCTGGTAGTCGTTCCATTGCAGACCTTTCTTGCTCTTTTACTGGCAGTACTGGTTAATCAAAAACTTCGATTCATCAATCTTTTCCGAATGATTTATTTTAGCCCAGTGGTTACCACAATGGTCGTCGTTGCTATCGTCTGGTACTTTTTGTACAATCCGGGAGAAGGTCTTATAAACCAATTTCTCAGTTTTATCAGTTTTGGGAAATTGGGACCGTATAACTGGTTAAAAGATACTTCACTTGCTATGCCTGCAATTATGCTTTTATCGATATGGCAGGGAGTTGGATTTCAGATGATCATCTATCTTGCAGGATTGCAGAGCATTCCGGATGAACTCTACGAAGCAGGCAGGGTAGATGGTGCAACCGCCTTACAGCAATTCAGACATATTACTATTCCGCAATTACGCAATACAACTATTTTCGTTATTATTTCCACAACCATTCTTGCATTCAAATTATTCACCCAGGTTTGGGTAATGACCCGGGGCGGACCACAAGGCGCTTCAAAGACTATCATCGTTTTATTATATGAAGAAGGTTTCAGCATGCTTCGAGTAGGTTATGCTTCGGCAATCGGGGTATTGTTCTTCCTGATTGTACTCTGTATCTCTATCTTGCAAAGAATTTATTTAAAAGAAGAGAGGGCGGTGACTTAAATGATAAAGGGCGAAGCTATGACAAAATTTAAAAAAACAGCTTCTTTGAAGACTCAAAAAACTATTTCAATCATATTCAGTTATTTCATTCTAATCATTCTGGCGGTTTTCTTTCTCTTTCCGGTCATATTTATGTTTATCAGTTCTATTAAAAATAATGAGATGCAGATTATCAGGGATATGAGCAATATCCGGGCTTTTGTTCCCTATGGAGAAATCGGCCTTAAAAACTATTTTGATGTATTCCAACAAATGCCTTTTGGACGTTTTATGTTCAACTCGGTTTTTATTGTAGGAACAACCGTGCTGACCGGACTTGTTTTAAATAGCATGATTGCCTATGCTCTCGCCAGGATACGATTCAAAGGAAGGGCTTTTATTATCTCCCTAGTCATTGCTTTAATGATTATTCCTGCAGAAGCGGTAGTCATCCCATTACTACTCATGGTCAACCGGATAGGCTGGCTAGACAGTTACCAGGTTCAAATCATACCATTTATAGTTGATGCATTTTCTATTTTTCTTTTCTATCAATTTTTTATCGGTTTACCCATCAGCCTGGATGAAGCTGCTAAGATTGATGGTGCTAATCCTTTTCAAATATACCGAAGAATCATCATTCCCCTTTCAAAACCAGTCTTCGCTACGGTTGCTATTTTACAATTCCTTTTCCGCTGGGGAGATTTCCTTTGGCCATTGATGGTTACCCGGGGATATGAATACCGGCCATTAACGGTTGCCATCCAACAGTTCTTCAGCCAGGATCCGAAAGTCTGGGGAGATATTTTTGCCTTTGCTGCTATGGTAACAATACCCTCTCTGGTCATATTTCTTTTATTCCAAAGGTGGTTTATTCAATCCGTGGCATCAAGCGGTATAAAAGGTTAGATGAATTTCTTTTAAGAAAGTTATGAATATTTTTAATTTCTCATTGAATAAAAAATAAATTTTTATTCTTTTTTGCTATACTTACAACATATATATGTTAACCTTTGAATAAAAGCAGGTTTTTATCATGCATTACTCTCCGGTCAATAAATATCTTTGGGATTTCTGGATGATTAAATCAAAAAAATATTATCACTTATTTCACCTGCAGGCACCCAGGAATTTACCATCTTCCAATGATCGCCACGAATTTGCTTCCATCGGCCATGCAGTATCATCTGACCTGTACCATTGGACTGATGAAGGAACTGTCCTGGAAAAAGGATCCGGTGGAAGTTGGGACGATACATCTCTCTGGACCGGTTCAACCATTAAAAAGGATGATTTATTTTACATGTTCTATACTTCCCGTTCCAGTACGGAAAGACGCAAAATCCAGCGTATCGGGGTAGCTATCTCAAAAGACTTGAGACAGTGGGAAAAATATGCCAATAATCCAATCATCGAAGCAGACTCTCAATGGTATGAGACTTCTCATATTTCCGAAGATGGCCAGGAACACTGGAGGGATCCTTATATTATTTACCATCCCACGGAAGGCATTTACTATGCCTTCATATGTGCAAGAGTCAATTTTGGAGAATCAAACAGCCGGGGATGTATCGGAAGAGCGATTTCAAATGACCTGTTAAACTGGAAAGTCATCGGGCCGGCAACTGAATCCGGAAAATATATGCAGATGGAAGTGCCTGATGTTCATATTCATAATGGTCATTGTTATCTGGTCTTTTCTACAACAAATCTATGGTATTCCAAAGAAAAATGCGAAGAAATAAGTCCTGTAGAGCCCCAGACCGGTGCTCACTATTACCATTCCAGGAATCTATCGGGACTTTTCTCCCCGATCCCTCAACATGAAATACTGCTGGGAACTGAAACTTATACATACGGTACCCGTATCTTTAGAAATTTTCAGGAACAAACCCTCAGTCTATCCTGGAAAATAAAATTAAAAGAGAAAAGTGATTTTGCCGGATACCTGGATTACCCAAAACAAATTATATATTCTCCCAATAACTCACTAAAAGTAATCAGTTGATTGAAGCATTATAGTGAATAACCCTTTCTTCAGAATAAAACAGATATTTACTTGTCTAAATATGAATTGTGAGAAAGATGACATGATACAACAGATAGAAAACTTAAAAAATATCTACAGGAAAACAATGCTTCTTTTGAAATAACATTTCATGATAAAATCATTCACTCATCACAGGATGGTGTCAATTATTTTGACATTCATCCTGACCAAACTGCGCCGGTTATCATTGTCAAAACAGAGATAGGATTCTATGCCATTATTATCGGGAAAAAATGAATTTTAACTTAATCGCTAAAACAATATAGTGTAAAAAAGCAAGATTAGCGGCTAAAATGAATTGAAATGTCAAGGATATCATCCCGGGAGCATTCCGCTTGTCGATCATAATTTTCCCTACATATTGGAAAAAAGGCTTTTTCGTTATTCTTTTGTTTACGGAGGTTCCGAATTTAAAGACTGTACCTTAAAAATTGCCCCAAAAAACCTTGAATTTCTGAATAAAACCATCTTCGTCATGGAATAATACATTATATTTATTTATAAAATAAAAGGATTGGCATTTAATAATTTAGAGATAATTTACCAAATAGAACAAAAATCAAACCGACACTTGGGAAGTGATTTTTCCTTTTTTAAAATATTTAAATTATTTTTTTATATTTGCTTGACATTGTGAAAAAAAGTGTTATACTTTCTTTTGGTAAAGCTAATAACTTGACTATTTAGAATAACAAGATAGCTTTTCATTTTTTAATACCTTCTTAATAATAGCTCGCTTTATGAAAATAAAGCGGGCTTTTTTTATTTTCAATGAATGTTTTCCATTATCTTGACTATTAAAATTATAATGGTAAAATCAGCTGCAATTCATTTCTCTATCCATCAATTGATACCTACTTGACATTATTCTTTTTATATCATAATATTACGTTATAATGATATAAAATAAAAGGAGTATTCTAATCATATGAAAGTAATCGTTGTTGGAGGTGTTGCCGGTGGAGCCAGTGCTGCTGCCCGTCTTCGCCGAATTGATGAAAATGCCGAGATAATTGTTTTTGAAAGAGGAAAATATATCTCTTTTGCAAACTGCGGTCTTCCCTATTACATTGGTGGAATTATTGAAGAAAAGGAAAAGCTTTTTGTGCAATCACCGGAAAAAATGAGAAATAGATTCAATATTGACGTAAGAATTTTTCATGAAGTTACGGGTATAAACCGTGAAAAAAAACAAATCGAAGTGTACGATATAAAAAATAAATATCACTTTATCGAAAGTTATGATAAATTAATTCTTGCACCTGGTGCTGCACCTATTAAACCTCCCGTCAAGGGATTTGACGCACCTAATGTCTTTACTTTGAGAGATATTCCAGATACAGCAGGGATAAAGGAATTTATCGAGAAACATAAACCGGATAGTGCGGTGGTTGTTGGTGCGGGATATATCGGAATGGAATTAGTGGAAAATTTACATCATAGAGGAATTGCAGTAAGTATAATTGAATTAACAGAACAAGTTTTGGCACCCCTGGACCCGGAAATGTCTGCAATCATTCAGTGCCATATAAAAGATAAGAAAATAAAACTATATCTTCATGATTCGGTTAAAGAGGTTCAACATCAACATAATCATTCCATTGTAGAGCTTCATGGTGGAAAAAAAATTGATACTGATTTAATCTTAATCGGTATCGGAGTACGCCCGGAAATACCCTTGGCTCAAAAAGCTGGTTTGGATATAGGAAAAAGAGGTGGAATAAAAGTAGACGAATATTTAAAAACATCCGATCCGAATATTTACGCAGTAGGGGATGCGATTGAAGTCAGCGATTATATCAACAAGCAACCTTCTCTTATTCCCCTGGCTGGACCGGCCAATAAACAGGGTCGGATTGCTGCGAATAATATATGTGGAATAAAAGAAAAATATCATGGCACACAGGGTACTTCAATCCTGAAAATATTCGAACTGGTTGCAGCATCAACCGGAAATAATGAAAAATTATTAAAGAGGTTCAGTATTCCTTTCAAAAAATCATATATTCATGAGGATTCGCATTCTGGCTATTATCCCGGTTCTGAAACTCTTTCAATAAAGCTACTTTTTTCACCAGACGATGGAAAAATTTTAGGAGCACAAATTATTGGACGTGAAGGGGTGGATAAAAGGATTGATGTTCTTGCTACTGCAATACGGGCGGGAATGACAGTTTATGATTTGGAGCAACTGGAACTTGCTTACGCACCTCCCTATTCTTCGGCAAAAGACCCTGTAAATATCGCCGGATATGTAGCATCGAATATTCTAAAAGGAAACCATAAAATAAATCATTGGGAAGAACTTATAAGTTCAGACTCGCAGGAGAATATTTTAATTGATGTTCGACATGCTGAAGAATATAAAAAAGGAACTATTAAAAATGCCATCAATATCCCGGTAGATGAGATTCGGAATAATCTTGATCGTATTCCCCGAGATAAAAAAGTCATTCTTTTCTGCAGACAGGGAGTGAGAGGATACATCGCATACACTATCTTAAAGCAGAAGGGATACCATCATGTTTCAAATCTGAGTGGGGGTTATAAAACCTATTTACCGGTAATTCAATCACAATCTAATGCTGGGATAAACGATTGAATACAAAATGAATAAAAATCATATCTCATATAAAATAACTGATTTTTAATATTAAACAAAAAAATTATAATTTTTTAGAATAAATATTGTCAGTTTGTACAATAAAATGATAAAATGGATGTTGATAATTTACTCAATCCACATAGAATAAAATTGATCAGATTATCCTATTTTAAACTTCATTCATTTAAAGGAGAATGCATGGGAAATAATGACAAATTTATCGAAAAAAGCAATATATTAAAAGCGCTGGCACATCCTACTAGATTATGTATTGTTAAGGGTCTGATAGAAAAAGAAAATAACGTGACTACAATTCAAGAATGTCTTGAGTTGCCTCAATCCACCACTTCACAGTATCTATTCAAATTAAAGGCTGCAGGAATCATTATGGGTGAGCGTAATGGACTGGAAATTAATTATCGGGTAATCAATGAAGATGCAAAAAAAGTTGTTGATGTCTTATTTCCCGAAGATAATTAGAGAAATATAGACTATTCATCTATGTTGGGATTAAATATTTAAATATATAAATGCCCTTGCATTTAGGAAGAGGCATTTATATATTTACTACTTTTTTCTGTTGATAGCGTTTTTGCGGATTAAGCATTTTCTTTCTAAGGCGAATGTTATTCGGTGTAATCTCCAGCAATTCATCTTCCTGAATATAATCCAATGCTTGTTCAAGGGAAAATTGACGAGGTTTTTCTAACCTCAGTGCTTCATCTGAACCGCTAGCCCGCATATTCGTTACATGTTTTTTCTTTGCAACATTTACTTCCATATCTCCGAACCTTCTGTTTTCCCCAATAATCATTCCCTGATATACTTCTATGGTTGGATTGACAAACAATGTTCCCCGTGCCTGAGCATTAAATAAGCCATAAGTGCTGGTTAAACCATCTTCAAAAGCGATCAATACACCTCTTAAGCGATGAGGAATAGGACCCTTATATGATTGATAATTATGAAAGAGATGGTGCATAATTCCCTTACCTTTTGTTTTGGTTAAAAATTGGTCTCTAAATCCAATCAAACCCCTAGCCGGAATTTCGAATTCAAGACGAAGCTGGTCACCAGAAAGTTCAGTCATATTCATTAATATTGCTCTTCTCTTTCCACTTATTTCCATTACAACTCCCATCGTGTCTTTAGGAACTTCACAGCTCATCCATTCTATCGGTTCACATTTTATTCCATCGATTTGCCTAAAAATGACTTTTGGTTTAGATACCTGGAATTCATATCCTTCCCGGCGCATATTTTCTATTAAAATAGAAAGATGCAGTTCCCCTCTTCCGGCAACGTGAAAAGTATCCATTGATTCGGTTTCTTCAACCTTTAAACTGACATTGGTTTCTATTTCCTTAAATAATCTTTCACGTAAATTCCGTGAAGTCACATATTTTCCTTCTCTGCCGGCAAAAGGACTATTATTTACCATAAAATCCATCATTAAAGTCGGCTCATCTATCTTAATTTTAGCTAATGCCTTCGGATTTAACTGACAAGCGATTGTCTCACCAATATTTGCGTCACTGATACCGGCAATAGCAATGATTTCTCCTGATTCAGCTTTTTTTATTGTTTTTCTTTTGAGTCCTTCATAAATATAAAGTTTTGCTACCTTACCTAATACATTGCTCTTGTCCCGTTTAATCAAGGAAACAGTTTCACCTTCTTCTATCTTACCCCGATTAATCAATCCAACAACTATTTTCCCAACGTAGTCATCATAGTCAAGGCTGGTCACCAGCATTTGAAGAGGGGCATTCTGCTCTGAAGATGGAGCAGGAATATGTTTTAATATGGTTGAGAATAAAGGTTCAAGATTATTTTCAAGTTTTTCAGGTGAGAATCCTGAAATACCTTCACGGGCAGAGGTATAAACAATGGGAAAATCAATTTGCTCATCATTTGCCCCCAGCTCAATAAATAAATCATAGATTTCGTTAACTACCTCAAGAGGACGCGCATTTGGACGATCGATTTTATTAATCACCACAATGGGAATAAGATTTAATTCCATAGCCTTTCTAAGAACAAACCTGGTTTGAGGCATAGGACCTTCATATGCGTCTATAATTAAAAGTACGCCACTTACCATACGAAGAATCCTTTCGACTTCTCCACCAAAATCTGCATGCCCGGGTGTATCCACAATATTAATCTTGGTATTCTCCCAATGAACTGATGCGTTTTTAGAAAAAATGGTAATCCCTCTTTCCCGTTCCAGGTCATTCGAGTCCATCACTCTTTCTTTTATATTCTGATTCTCCCGAAATGTTCCGCTTTGTTTTAACATCGCATCAACTAGTGTGGTTTTGCCATGATCGACATGCGCGATAACCGCAATATTTCTTAACTTTTCATTTTTTAACATCTCTTTTACCTTTATTTAAATATGTGTCTATCCAAGAATATGGATTCTATCACATTTGGCAATGATATTCAAAATATTTTTAAATTTACCTGCCGGATACAATTTTATTTTTAAAAAAGCTTTTAATAATTGATTGATTTATATTAATATTTATTAAAATACTTATTACTCTTCAAAACATTCTACAGAAATTTTGAAAATCATTCCCTTGATACACTTAATACAATTAAGGGATATTAAAAATAAATAGTAGTACCAGTTTTTTATAGCTGTAAAGAATAAGTAAAAAGGACTTTGCAAACTTTTGTCGAAATGCTATATTATATATCCAAACCAACACACTAATACTTTTAAAATAAATTTAATGTGGTAGTTTCTCTTTTTGCGATAAATTTATTGATTGTGGAGAGAAAAAAATGATAATTTTAAATATTTTAGGAATAATTTTACTTATTATATTACTGTTATTTATCATGATTCTCTTTATTCCATTCATTTTGACATTTAAGGTCCAAAAGCAAAATAGTTCTTATTTTTATTCTGAAATGACCTGGTTTTTCAGAATAGTTTGTATATCCATTGAAAAAAAAGTAAACAAAGCGATATTATTCTCTATTAAAATATTCGGTATTCGGATACCAATTCCAAAATCAAAAGAAAAATCAAAAGAAAGTAAAAAAAGAAGAAAAAAAGAAGAAAAAAAGAAGAAATACAATTATCAATATCTTATGAATAAACCTTTTTTGGGTAAAATAATGCAATTGATCCTGAAAATATTGAAGCACATTTCTCCGGATGAGCTTAAAATTGATATCGAATACGGCTTCGATAATCCTGCAGATACAGGAATGTTGCACGGATTTGTAGTTGTAGTATTAAATAATTTTCCCAAACACTATATCAAGATAATTCCAATATTTGATCGGGAATTATTTCAAGGTGAATTGTTTTTGAAAAGCCAGGTATTTTTAGGCATCATCGCGTTTTATGCCTTACAATTAATCTTATCCAAAACCTTTAGAAATACTATGAAACGAATTAAAAATAAATAAATTTTATGATGTTTTTAAGTTATTGTTCTTTTATTTATAATGCTTACATATTAAATATTTCTCAGTTGTTAAAGTAATTTTAAGTTTTATTAGAAGGATTTGAGAGAAAACACAAATCGATTTGAAAAAAATACATATGAGATTTAGAACATCTCCCTAGATACAAATATTATTTATCGGTGTAAACAGAAAACTGGGGATTATTTCAACATCCATCTATTTGGTTTATAGCTTGGTACAATTTTCTGCAATTTTTTTATAATTCCATCCATATTCATTTCTTTCGCAAAAACTTGTAATTCTTTAATGTTCTCTTCCAGCTTATCTCTATCCACATTATCACTTTGAGCGATAAATATTTTCTCATGCCCGCTTACACCAAGACCCCTGGTCTTCTCTTCTAAAGTTAGTAATTCTTCAAATAATTTTTCTCCCGGCCTGACACCTATGCTCTTAACCTCAATATCCTCATCCGGAACCAAACCGGATAATAATATCAAATGTTTCGCAACGTCTAACACATTTACAGGATCTCCCATATCCAGAACAAATACTTCTCCGCCTTTTCCCAATGATCCTGCTTGCAAAACTAACTGACTTGCTTCGGGAAGAGTCATGAAATATCTTTTCATTCTTTTATCAGTAATTGTAACAGGGCCACCTTCTGCAATTTGCCTTTTAAATATATGTATTACACTTCCGTTGCTTTCCAGAACGTTGCCAAATCGTACAGCTACATATTTGGTCTTTTTTTTATTTTTATATATTTCGAAATGATTATCATTCAGGTTTTTGATTACCATTTCTGCTACTCTCTTACTCGCACCCATCACACTTGTAGGATTAATCGCTTTATCAGTGGAAATCATCACCATTCTTTCCGTACCATATTTATTGGCTAATTCAGCCACATTTTTTGTTCCGATAATATTACTACCAATAGCTTCATCAGGATGATATTCCATAAGCGGTACATGCTTATAGGCTGCGGCATGGAAAATAACATTCGGCTTATACTCTTTAAAAACCCTTTCGATTTTCTTCCTTTCTCTGATATCAGCAATGACTAAATTAAATTCCAATTTCGGCCATTTTGTTTTGATTTCAAGATTTATTTGAAATAATCCGTATTCGCTATGATCCAATAAAATCAGTTTATGAGGCGAAAATCGGCAAACCTGTCGACAAAGTTCTTTGCCGATTGAGCCTCCTCCACCTGTAATGAGAACATTTTTTCCTTTAATATACTTTGATATCTCATCTAAATTTAATTCTACCTGTTTTCTTCCAAGTAAATCTTCAATGCGAACCTTTCTAATTCGGGAAATGCTTACTTTTCCATCAAGCAGTTCATCTAATCCGGGCAAAGTTCTTATTTTTATAATCTTATCCTTAATATTATCAATAATCCTTTTTATTTCCATACCACTTGCTGATGGAATTGCGATAATGACGGTGTTGATCAACTTTTTTTCAATAATCCTATTGATTCCTTCTATATTACATAATACTCTTGCATTGTGGATTATTTTTCCTAATTTTTCTTTATTGTCATCCACAAAACCTACTAATTTACCCAATGATGGATTTTTAATAATCTCCCGTGAAATAACCTCTCCTGAATCTCCTGCACCGACAATAAGTATACGGTCTTCCCCTTTTTTGGAAAATCCATGGCGCTCACAATATAGCCTCCAGGCCAATCGGCTTCCTCCAATCAAACCCAGACTAAAAAACCAAATGAGCACTAACATGGTTAGATAAAAAACAATTCCTCTCATCCAAATTAGTGATATTGATGATACAAACATTCCAACTGATACAACCTTTATTAAAAGTAAAAGGTCACTGACACTTAGATATCTCCAGATTCTTTGATACAACTTAAAAAAAATAGCAGACAAGAGAAAAGATATTGAAAATGCAGGAAATATCTCTCTGTAAACATACAAATATTCAACCAAGCGGCTTTCAAATACTAATAAAAGTGAAAAAAATATTGACAGGTTAATTAATGTTAAATCTAAGATAATCCAATAAAAATTTCCAAAAGTATTTTTCATTTTCTAACCTCTATGTTTATGTTGTCAATTCGCTATATTTGCAATTATCATAAACCAGTTATGAATTATCAGTAGTTTACCTCATGTAATTATTCTTAAATCTATTTTTGACATAGCTCTTTAAATTTATATTTAATTTGTAAACTCTTTTTCTATTATTATGATTTCCCGATTCATTCTTAAGCTATAGTTAATGAAAAGGAACTTAATTGGCTGTACAAACATTTTTTTCAATAATGTTTGTAATATAATTATTATTATATATTGATTTTACTATAATAACAATTCTTCAGATGAATAAAATTCAGAAATCCAATGAAATAAAATATAAAAATAATCTCCTCTACTTGCCTAACGCGCCCCTTTACCTGTCACTAATACAATAAACAATGTTTGAATGAGTATTTTTACATCAAGATATAATGACCAATTTTCTATGTATTCTAAATCATATTTAATTGTCTCTTTTAAGGGGATGTCTCCTCTTCCCCGTAATACTGCCAAACCGGTTATCCCGGGTTTTACACGCAATCTAATCCTGTCTTTTGAGCTGTAGTATTTTACTATTTCCGGTATTTCCGGTCGTGGCCCGACCAAGCTCATATCACCTTTTAATACATTAAAAAGCTGCGGCAGCTCATCAAATCCCCGCCTTAATATTCTTCCTGTTCGAGTGATTCTTGGATCATCTTTTTCTTGAAAAATTAAATCAGATAAATCTTCGTCTTTGTAATCCTTTCTGAACAATTTTTCCGCATTTTCCACCATTGTGCGAAATTTATAAGTAAAAAATGTTTCTCCGTTTTTCCCAACCCTCTTTTGCAGAAAAAAAACCGGTCCTCTGGTATCAATTTTTATTACTACAGGAATAATGATTAAAAACGGACTGAAAAGTAATAGGCAAATGATTGAACCAAAAATATCAATGATCCTCTTTAAAATATATTTGCCTGATTTCGTATTCATAATAATTCCACTCACAGATAAATGATTTATCAAACAAAACGAATAGCAACATAGTTTTAACAAGATTTCTTCCAAGATAGATTTAATTCTTGTAATAATCCGTAATTTTCATTATGGCCCTGATTACATCATTGACATCTTTATCGCTCATTTTTGGATACAAAGGTAAAGATATCACTTGATTAAAAGCATTTTCCGCATTTGGAAAATCACCTTCCTTAAATCGAAAAGTTTCTTTATAATATGGCTGAAGATGAGCTGGAATGAAGTGCACACTAGTTCCAATGTTTTCAGCTCTTAATGCTTCAATAAACTGGTTGCGACTGATCTTGAGCTTATCTGTTACAATTCTTATCACATACAAATGCCATGCATGTTTTACATCATCTTTTACAAAGGGAATAATGATTTCTTTTATATCCTTAAATGCTTGATGATATATTTCTACAATCTTTTCCCTCTTTTTCTGAAAATCCTCCAATTTTTCTAATTGACTCAAACCAAGTGCTGCTTGAATATCAGTCATATTGTATTTAAATCCCGGAAATTTAATCTCATAATACCAGGATCCCTCGGCCGAATATCTCTTCCAGGCATCTTTACTTATGCCATGCATGCCCCACATTTTCAAACAGTCTTTCAATGTTTCATCATTTGTAGTCACCATCCCTCCTTCTCCGGTTGTCATATTTTTAGTAGGATAAAAACTAAATGAAGTGGTCTTCCCAATCGTACCGATTTTTTTCCCATCAAATTCGCTTCCAATCGCATGTGCAGCATCTTCAAGAACTACTAGATTATTTTCTTGAGCAATTTTCATTATTTTTCCCATATCGCAAGGTTGTCCTGCAAAATGAACCGGCGTAATAGCTTTAGTCTTATAACTAATTTTATCGGAGATTAAATCCGGATCAATATTATAAGTGTCCGGCTTAATGTCCACTAATACCGGAGTGGCACCTTGCTGAAGTATTACATTTAGAGTAGAAATAAAGGTAAACGGAGTAGTGATAACCTCATCCCCTTTCCCTATATTTAAAGCAGCTAATGAAATATGCATTGCAGCAGTACATGAATTAACCGAAATAGCAAATTTGCAACCAATATATTCGGAAAACTTTTCTTCAAATAAATGAGTCTTTGGGCCAATGGTCAACCAGTCTGAATGAAGCGTATCGACTACTTCGTTAATATCATCCTGATCAATCAAAGGTCTTGAAAATGGCAAAAAAGTTTCCCTGGTAAGGTTTCCTCCTTCAATGGCTGGTTTTGCAAACATCAAAACATCCCTCCTTTCGGATAGGCACTTCATTAACACTATTCAAATTCATCTAAAAGTAAATATATTAGCCCTTCATCGATATTTTTTAACCTAAAAATTATTAGGTTTTATAGTCTTCTTATCA
>Ga0272441_10008386_pt1 | contig 16370 bp, 14 predicted proteins | sample SSMProp6N_FD_193582 | JGI IMG/M metagenome (GOLD analysis project Ga0272441, IMG submission 193582) | Marine sediment archaeal communities from Little Sippewissett salt marsh, Falmouth, MA, United States - SSM-Prop-6N | ecosystem: Environmental > Aquatic > Marine > Wetlands > Sediment ... | reverse complement strand
GGTTCCCGTCGAGATCGAAGGAATGGTACAGTGAGTCATGGATGCCGTCGAAATCGAGGGGCTGCAGCCGGAATTTGTGACACAGTTCTATGTTGAAGGCCGGTGTTGCCTTGACCCAGACGCCGCCGAGGAAGAGGGATGCATACCCGTGCCAGAAGAATACATCGGTCTGCATCAAGGCACGCATGCGCTCAGTGGACAGATGATTGCGTACATCGGCGAAGCCGAGACGGGCGGGGATACCAAGGAGACGGCAGCAGGCTGCGAGGAGGATGGACTTGGAGATACACCACCCGTGACCCGCCTGCAGCGTCGCGCTGGCCCGAAGGCCCTCGACGGAAAGGTTGATGTGGTAGGGGTCATAGCGGATACCGTCGCGAACGGCGTAGTAGAGACTGACTGCCCGTTCTCGCTCATCGGCGCACTTCTTTGTATGTTCCCTGGCAAAATCGGAAACCAGGGGATTATCGTAATCGATAGTCGGTGTCCGTTGCGTATACTGCGTCATCGCTGCATCCATAAAGCACAAACCTCTTCATACGTACCGCTGCCACAGTGAACTGAACAGCGAAGGCATTCCCCGCTGCTTGCTGCGGGGAGTTTCAATAGATTATCAAATGTGTATCCCCAGGCCGTCAATGCATCCGTGGCACAGGTGATATGCGGCAAGAATTCATCCCTGTGGATGGAAGTATAGGGGGGAAGTATGTGTGTGTCAAGGACTATAAGGCGTGATTACGAACAGGTGCCCGGCCTGCCAGAGCATGGCCCCGAAGGCCGACCAATCCACAGCGGCAGATGGTGCAACGGGATCAGCGAAGAGTATACTGAAAGAGGGCAGACGGTCATGAAGACGGATGTCCACCATTCCAGACTGTAATTATTATGTATTTCATCAATAATGAAATAATAATGACCTCCGGGACCTGTCTGTGATAGTGTCATGACAGGTTGTGTTTTTCAGGACACACATTTTGTGCCTTGTGTGACAGGTACTATTCATACAATGTGCAGCCTCGGATTTTCGAAAATTGGCGAAATACCGAGGCATTATGAACACCACCACCATAGCGAAGGGATGTGACCGATGAGTACAGATATAAAGGCAAAAATGTTGTTCGGATGCGGGGGCATCATTATTGGGGCCGTTCTCGCCATGATTATCGGTTTCAGCTGGGGTGGATGGACAACCTCCAGCACGACTACCGAGATAACCGAAAAGGCGATCTTGGCAAATAATGCAGCGATCTGTGTCGCCCGGTTTATTAAGGAACCGAACTATGAGGAAAATATTAAAGCATTTGAGAAACTCGACTCATACGGAATGAACAACACAAGCGACTATATATGCAAGTTTGGGTGGGCTATCATGCCGGGGGAAGAAAAGGCCGTACGTGATGTATGCCAGGCATGTGCCAAGGGCATTGAAGCCCTTATCGAATAATAAGACAGCCAGGGGGGTCCGCAACTGACTTTGTCTGCATAGGTAGAAATTACTGCAAAGAGGAAGAATGCCGGAGAGCTGTGCGCGGAATGTGTTCAGAACGCCACAGACGAGGCACGTGCATTGTGCATGTGCCCTCAGGGTAAACACCAACTAATCATATAGAATCACAAGGTAAATCAGAATTTGGTACGTATAGTTTCCTTCAGTCTCGATCCTGTTTGATCAGTAAACCATCTCGCAGTACCAATAGTAATCACTGCCCCCTGCATCACTGTCCATATACCATGAAGGATGAATACAGCCATTGACTTTATTGCTTGTGTTCGCTAACACTGCAGGAGTCAGTGGAAAATGCGCTCGATATCCAATGCGGATCTGACATATCGATGCAACAATCGATTCATGGACCCAGGTCCCAATGATCGGTATATGAGGGAATATGGATGTGAAACGAAGACACTTTATAGCTGCCCTGTCGGCGATGGCCGGCGCGACGGTATGCGACGGGTGGGGAATGTTTCAGGCATCAGCCCATGCCCAGAGGGCCGCACAGTTCACCACAGAAAGACCCAGCCGGGATCTGGCGGACTACCGGCACATCAGAGACGTCATTCCGTCAAAGGACATGAAGCGCTATTTCCCACTGATCGTAGATGCCTGTGCCGATCCCCGGAGAAACTACCTGTCGAAGATTCCCTTTCTCATTGAACTGGAGGTAGCGAAGATCTGGAACGAATCACTCTTTGAGTGGGACGCCCTCTCTTTTGCCGGTGCCGCGGGCCTGCAGCAGATGATGGCGACGACGGCACGCCAGTATGGTCTGAACGTGGCCGACACGACCGGGCTTTCGACGCTCCACTCTGCCATATCCGAATACGGCAGGCTGAGATCAGAGACCGCCACGAAGCAGCTGCAACTGTACAGACTGGTGGACTCGGGGAAGGGCGCCATGTCCGGGGCGAGAATCGACAAGATCAATAGGGCGAGGGCCGCACTCTTTGCACTGGATAGCAAGAGAAAGCGGGCATACCGAACCCTGAAGCAGGCGAAACGGGCCTATGTGGATACGATACACGGCATGAGTAAAGAAGAGCGCAGGAAGACAGACGCCCGGTTCGTCCCGGAACTCCTCATCCCGGCGGGAGTAAAACATGTCGTCAGGAATATCATGGAATGCAAACGCTTTTTCGGCGGCTCTGTCGAGATGAATGTATGGAGAGGCGTGGCCGCCTATAACGCAGGCATGAAACGGGCCAAGACGTGGGAGGGACTGCCCTTCATCGAAGAGACCGTTACCTATACCAGAAATATCGTATCCGATCTCACGAGGGCACTGGAAATGAAATACGCCTACGCTACGGGAGACGCAAAACTGATCACGGCAACACGAAAACGCATCAGGATACGCGACCCCTACGTGATCTATACCGTGACACGGGGCGACAATTTCTATACCATCGTCCGCGAACAAATCATGGAACCATACAATCTTCCCTATGCCCAGGCGCTGCACTATATAAAGGACTCCCAGGGAAATCCCATCAATCCCCGGGACATGTCCATCATCCTCCCCAATCAGAAGTTCAGGATATACGTCCCCTCCATCCGATCTGAATAGAACACGTCCTGTGTCAGGGGGACAGGCAGGGGATTTCATTGTGGAAATTCAGACCGGATCTGACCATTGCATGTATAAATAGTCTTTCCTGTACGTCAGTAAAAACGTGATGAACTTGATAGCAACACTTTCAAATATAAACAAAACTTCCCCGTATCTACCCTATCAGAAAGCACTGTCTTAAAAACTAAACAATGAAGGAAGATTTTTCTGAACTTGAAACAATGCTCCTTCAGATAAGCCAAATATTCACATCTTTATTTAAGGCGGTGAGTTCTGGTTGTTTTGGCTGAAATCAATATTTTTGAAGAAAAGAGTTGACATCTTGGTTGGGCTGATTTACAAATACACTTGTCTGATAAGCAGACAACTGACAAGTGTGGTGGGGCTATGAAACAATGAAGAAGATCAGACTTTCTGAGCAGGTAATCGACGCAATCAAACAAATGATTTTAGAAGAAGGCTTTGGTCCAAGTGATAGATTTTACTCCGAAAACGAACTCACCAAAAAACTTGATGTAAGCCGGTCATCGATTCGAGAGGCGATTCGCATCCTGGAAGTCACAGGTTTCGTTTCTGTAAAACAGGGTAAAGGCATATTTATTTCCGATTCCATCGGGGCTGGCTTTGGTGCCCTGAGCGATTGGGTGAAAAACAACGAATCATTTCTTATAGAGCATTTCGAAGTACGTCTGATAATTGATCCAAAAACTGCAGCCTATGCAGCCCGTAATGCCGGAAGCGACGATATAAAGGAGATGGAAGAGGCTTGCAGAAGGTTTGTTAAAGATTACAAGGCAGGAAACACAGCTGGCCTGATCAAAAACGATAAGCATCTTCATAGAACCATCGCAAAATCAACCCAAAATCGCACTCTCTATTTAATTATGAAAACAATGACAGAGTCTCTACCCGAAGGATGGATTTCCAGTTTGCATATCCCGGGGCGAGCAAAGATAACAATCGCCGAACATGAAAGTGTTATTCAGGCGATTAAGGCCGGAGACTCAGAGGCAGCTGAAAGAGCGATGACACAACATATTGAAAACGCTCTTCATGACATCAGGGTATCGATAGTCGATGCACTGGAGAAACAAAAGCAGGGGGAAAATGGCACTGAAAATAACAACATTGATTGAAGATACCATGGGTGAGCACCTTGCCCTGAAAAACGAGCATGGAATATCATTTTATATCGAAAGAGATGGTCATAAGGTACTATTTGACACGGGGCAATCCGGAACGTTTCTTGAGAATGCTGAACAACTGCAGATAGATCTCTCTGATCTGGAGTATGTGATTATCAGCCATGGTCATTATGATCATTCCGGGGGGCTGCGGGCATTAACACATGTTGCAAACAATTTTGAACTTATAATTGGGAAAGGATTCTTCAACGAAAAATGTGGGTTTGGCAACAATTCCTATGAATTCATTGGGAATAACTTCAACGAGGATTTCCTGTTGGAGAAGGGAGTTCACTACAAATTTGCAGATCGTGATCTAGATGAAATTCTTCCCGGAATTTATGTAATCACAAATTTCCCAAGAGTCCATAAGGATGAGGTAATTAATCCCAGATTCAAGATCATCAAGGATGGCAGCTTTGTGAACGATCCCTTTGATGACGAGGTACTGGTAGCCGTAGATACTCCGGAAGGTCTGGTAGTTCTTCTTGGTTGTTCGCACCCCGGAATGAAAAACATGCTGGACACGGCCAGGAATCTGCTCGAGAAACCACTCTATGCGGTCCTTGGGGGGACCCATCTTGTCGAGGCAAAGGAAATGAATCTTAAGCTTTCGCTGGATTACCTGAATGACAACGAGATAAAGGCTGTCGGAGTATCCCACTGTACGGGAGAAAAGGCGATGTCAGAGTTAAGTATCTCTAATGACAAATACTTTCATTGTAGGACAGGAAGCTCCCTGGTTGTCAGGTAGCTTTTTGAATAACAGGACTGCAAGAACATCTTTGTGCAGTTCTGGGCAATCATTAACTAATAAGGAGGAGGAAAATGTTTACTCTGAAGAGAATGTTAGTGGTAGTGGTTTTGGTTATTGCAGCAATGGCGCTGGTTTCCGGAACGATGTGGGCAACTAAAGCTGAGGCTGCAGAAAAAGTCGACAAAATAGTCTGGAAATCATCCGGTCATGGTCCTGCCAGCGACCCGTCGCAGATTTTTCATGACAAATGCTGTGCTGCCATAACCTTAGCTTCTGGCGGACGTCTTGTGGTAAAGGCATTTGTCGGCGGATCTATAATTCCTGCTTATAAGGAAGTTGACGCGATTAATGAAGGTGTGCTGCAGATGGCTTATACATGTCCAATGTATAATCTGGATAAATGGTCGGCAGCTGGTCTTATCAGCTCCAGACCAGGCGGTCTCCCCGGAGAAGCCCTCAGAACCTGGTTTAACTATGGCGGCGGAGCAGACCTGATGAACAAGATGATGGGTAATTACAATGTAATGACCTTCCCGGGTGCCCTCTCACCGCTTCCTGCAGAGGTCTTTTTTCATTCCAAGGTTAAACTTGAAACAGTAGAGGATCTTAAAGGTTTGAAGGCGCGATGTATGGGTGACGGTGGTGAAATTCTAAAGAGAATGGGCGCTGCCACAGTAATTATCCCCGGCGGACAAGTTTACGAAGCAATGCAGCGTGGCACAATTGATGCGTTTGAATATTCAACAATCGCAACCAACTGGAAGATGCATTTTAATGAAGTTGCTCCCTATATGTATCTCTCCCCTACAAGAGCTCCCAGTGATCCTCAGGTATTCTTTGTAAATAAGGAGGCATTCAATGCCCTGCCGGAAGACCTCCAGGAAATCGTTAAAACTGAAATCTACAAATGGTCCCAGGCACAGCATGAATACCTGGTTTATGAATCTGCAAAGGCTATTGAGGATTTCAAGAAAGCAGGCGTAGAGGTATTCAAGGTTCCTTCAGAGATCGAAGAAGCTCTTTCTGCAGCAGCCGATGCATTCTATGCAGAGAAATCACAGAAGGAAAGTCCTATTTTTGGAGAGATCTTTAATTCAATGAAGGCGTTCGGCAAGGCTTACAACAGTTCAAATTAGTCAGATAATGTTCGTCGTGGATCAGATCAGTCTCGAGCGCGCAGGTAAGTAAGATTTCCTGCGCGCTCAGGCAGGTAACTGTATACGCAGATTGTGGGGTGTTGTGCATCACGCAACCAGCAGCGAATAATGACACAAGACGATTGTTTGCTGGCGTGGAGTGTACTGCAATAACAAGGAGTTAGAAACATGACTGTCTTAATTAAAATCTTAAAGATCATAGATTTTATGAGTGAAAAAGCTGGATCTGTGGGAAAATGGTTTGCTTTTTTCCTTGTTCTTGTCGGCTCATACGATGCCATTTCAAGGCATTTCTTCAATGCCCCTGCAATCTGGTCTTATGATGTTCTCTGCATGTCGGGAGGCGTTATATATATGCTTGGGGCTTCATATAATTATCTTCACAACGCTCACACCAGAGTAGATATTATTTATGGCTCCCTTTCACGAAAAAAACAGGCATGGATTGATATAGTCAGTTCTATTTTCCTGTTTTATCCATTGATGATTGTACTGTTTCTGCAAGCCTTTAAATGGATGGTGAAAGCATGGAGGATCAATGAAGTTATGTTTACCAGTTTCTGGTACCCACCTGCTGCGCCCTACAGGACCGTTGTTGCCCTAGGCATTTTTCTTTTGATAATGCAGGGAATCGCAAGACTTGTCAGGGATGTATATTTTGTAATGCGGGGTGAAGCCATTGATTGAATTAAGTGCTGAATTAGTAACGTTTCTTATGCTGGGAGGCGTGTTTGGTCTTGTTCTCACCGGTTTCCCTATAGCCTTTGTAATAGGCAGTGTCGCTCTTATAATTGGATTCATTGTATTTGGACCAAATGTTTCTTTTCATATCATGTACAGCAGGTTCTACGGACTTTCGCTGAACTATCCCTATCTGGCAGTACCTCTCTTTACTTTTATGGGGGTAATCCTGCAACATTCCGGGATAACAAAAGATCTTTATGACAGTCTTTATGACTCGCTTGGAGATTTAAAAGGGGGACTGGCTGTCGTTACAGTAGTGTTTGGAACAATACTGGCTGCATGCCTTGGTGTAATTGCTGCATCGGTAACAATCCTTACTCTGATTGCCCTTGGACCTATGATTAACAGGGGATATAACAGACCCCTTGCTGCAGGTACTATAGTTGCTTCCGGTACTCTGGGAATCCTTATTCCTCCAAGCATAATGCTGGTAGTCTATGCACCTCAGGCTGGTTTGTCGATAGGTCAGATGTTCATGGGCGCCGTCTTCCCCGGGTTAATTCTATCAACCTTGTATATCAGTTACATAGTCATACGCTGTCTTGTCAATCCTGAGCTCGGGCCTTCAATTCCTTCCAGTGAGTTGACCAAGTTCTCGGTTACGAAACTGGTAAGACTGCTGAAATCCATGGTCCCGCCGATTCTTCTTATTGCCGCAGTCCTGGGAACGATCTTTTCAGGTATCGCTCCTCCGACTGAGGCCGCTGCAGTGGGAAGTCTGGCCGCTGTTCTTCTTGCTGTTGCCTACAGGAAATTCAGCTGGGAGCTTATCAGACACGCTTCGATTGAAACTCTGAGGGTCAGCGCCTTTGTAGTAATGATTGCTGCTCTCTGTTATGCCTTTGTTGGAGTATTCATGAGCGCCGGTTCAGGAGAGGTAGTGACCAAGCTTATCCTGTCAGTACCAGGAGGACGCTGGGCTTCCTTTATAGTAATCATGCTTATCGTTTTTCTCCTGGGGATGTTTATCGAATGGATTGGTATTGTCTTTATCATCGTTCCAATTTTTTCTCCCATACTTGTTACACTCGGATTTAATCCACTATGGGCAGGTCTTATGATCTGTATTAATCTTCAGATGGCTTTTCAGACACCACCAATGGCTATGTCTATTTTTGTGCTGAAGGGTACAGCGGACCCCGCTCTGGGACTTACAATGAGCGATATTATAAAAGGTGTTATCCCTTTTATAATTATTATTATGTTTACACTGGCACTCTGTATGATTTTCCCGGAGATTATTACCTGGCTGCCCGAGAAGATGATGGGTCCTGCACATTAATCGGCACATATTGACCATGGCATTGCAACTTTGCTGGTGTACCCATGTGTGGAGGACCATTTCGAGGCCTTTCTTCAGATCTATGACGACCATTTCTCCCGGCATTTCGTCTTCAGTATTCCGAAGATCCTTCGCCGCTACTTTCTGTACGATCGGAAACTTCTTACTGATCTGAGCAGGTATGCCTGGGAATCCCTGAAGATCTTTATCCGGGAGGCGGTTCCTGAGAAGAATCCCATCCCCGGCGCCGTCATCGCCATCCAGACCTTCGGCGATTTCCTCGGATTCAATCCCCACTGCCACATTCTCGTCACCGGCTGAAGGCGATCTTCCGGCACAAGGTGTTCAAGATGCTTCTGGCCAAAGGGAAAATCACGGCGGAGATGATCCGGATGCTATCTTTCAACTCCCCATCAATGACGATCATCTTTATCGAGACCTTCAATATACCTGGGATGACTATATCCAGGCATAATGCTTTGAGACTTTGCGGCGTGCGGGAAAGGTCTACCCGAAAAAGGCTCACATATGCCTGTTGAGTCGCGGCAAATCACAAATATCCACATCGCATGCATCAATCGGAGGCACCCGGCCCTTTTACAATGGCACTTCTCTCTACCATTACGAATCGGCACAACATCTTGTGGGGAAAAATAATTGACATACAAAGGGAAATTCCCTATATTTACCCTGTCAGAAAGCAATGTCTTATCAACTCAACTCAACTCAACTCAACCAACATCAACTCAACTCAACAACTGACGCTACAATTCTCACAAACCCTTTGACACGCTGAAGAGGAGACAGGTGTCATGAAACATACATTCTATGAAGATTACAGGAAGCGACTGTACACAGTCAGACAGGCCGTTAAGCATCCGCTCACGCTGAGCGAAAAAATACTCTATACCCATCTCTTTGCAGGGGCCGATGGTGGCATTGAACGGGGTCGTGCCTATGCCGAACTGCGGCCCGACCGGGTGGCCATGCAGGATGTTACGGGGCCGATGGCCCTGCTTCAGTTTATGATGGCGGGGTACAAACGTGTTGCCGTGCCCACGTCGATCCACTGCGACCACCTTATCCAGGCGCGGACCGGAGCCGGTGAAGACCTGAAGACCGCCGTTGAAGAGAATGGAGAGGTCTATCGGTTTCTTGAAAGCGTTTCGAAGAAATACGGCGTCGATTTCTGGAAACCGGGTGCCGGGATAATCCATCAGGTCGTGCTGGAAAACTATGCCTTCCCGGGCGGTTTGATCATTGGGACCGATTCCCACACCCCCAACGGGGGAGGATTGGCCATGCTGGCCGTCGGCGTCGGCGGTGCCGATGCCGTCGACGTCATGGTGGGAATGCCCTGGGAACTCCTGTGGCCACGCATCTTCGGTGTGAGACTGAAGGGACAGTTACGGGGGTGGTCCTCCCCGAAGGACGTCATACTCAAGCTCGCCGGTCGGTTGACCGGATCGGGGGGAATCGGTCATATCGTTGAATACTTCGGAGAGGGCACACAATCCATTTCGGCCACGGGGAAGGCCACCATATGCAATATGGGGGCGGAGATCGGTGCCACCGCATCGATCTTTCCTCTGGATTCTCGAATGACGGCATATCTCAGGGCCACGGGCCGCGGTGATATAGCGGATTGGGCCAGTGACATGGCCGAGTTTCTCCGCCCTGATCCAGAGGTGCTGGCTACTCCGACGGCATATTACGACGAGGTCATTGAAATAGATCTGGATGAACTGGAACCCCACCTCAACGGACCCTTCACCCCCGATCGGTCTTGGCCGGTATCGCAAATGAAGAGGGCCGTGGAAGAACAGGGATATCCCGATCGGATAAGTGCCGGACTGATCGGCAGCTGCACGAACTCCAGCTTCGAAGACATCGAGCGATGCGTCAGCATCATACAACAGTCCCTGCAGGAGGGAGTGAAAGCCGCAACGCCCTTCTTCATTACTCCGGGATCTGAAAAGATCCGTGCCACCATGGAAAAATACGGTCATACTGCACTATTGGAAGAATTTGGCGGTACCGTACTTGCCAATGCCTGCGGGCCCTGCATCGGCATGTGGGAGCGGGGGGACATCGGTGGAACGGAGAAAAACACCATCGTCACGTCTTACAACCGGAATTTCGCCCGTCGGAACGATGGCAATCCCCATACCCTTGCCTTTGTAGCCAGTCCTGAACTGGTGACGGCTCTGGCAGTTTCTGGCCGTCTCTCCTTTGATCCCCGGACAGATACCATCGAAACGGGGGATGGAAACAAGATCCTGCTGTCACCCCCCCGGGGTGCCGAACTCCCCCCCAGCGGGTTTGCCGCCGGTGAAGAGGGACTGATTACCCCGCCCGACAGGGGAGATGACATAGCCGTGCAGATTCCTCCTGGAAGCGACCGTCTGCAGTTGCTTACCCCCTTCAGTGCCTGGGACGGCACGGAGCTGACGGACCTCTTCGTCCTGGTCAAGGTCGAGGGTAAGTGTACCACCGATCACATTTCAATGGCCGGGTCCTGGCTTCGATATCGAGGTCATCTGGACAATCTCTCCAATAACCTGCTCCTTGGCGCCGTGAACAGTGAAACGGGAGACGCGGGGAAGACAACGAACCAGATTACCGGTGATTATGAAGAGATTCCCGCGGTTGCCCGCTATTACCGGGAACACGACCGGGGCTGGGTCGTCATCGGCGAGGAAAACTACGGCGAAGGGTCCAGCCGGGAGCATGCCGCCATGGAACCGCGCCATCTGGGCGGGCGGGCCATCATCGTGAAGAGCTTTGCCCGCATACATGAGACCAATCTCAAGAAGCAGGGGGTACTTGCCCTGACCTTTGCCGATCCTGCCGATTATGACAGGATCCGTTCCGATGACCGTCTCAGCCTCACGGGATTGACTCAGTTTACCCCCGGCGAGCCGCTCACCCTGACGATATACCATGGAGACGGTTCCATCGACGAGTGTCCCTTGCATCATACCTACAACCAACGGCAGATCGAATGGTTCAAGGCAGGTGGTGCATTGAATCATATAGCATGCAGTGCCATATGACATGTCGAGAAGGAAGAGTCATGAAACAATACAATAAGATACATGTTCCCACCGAAGGACAGCGCATTACATGGGAAGGGGACCGCCTGGTCGTCCCCGACAGACCCATCATTCCGGTCATCGAAGGAGACGGGATCGGACCCGATATCATGAAGGCCACCCGGCGGGTACTGGACGCCGCCGTTGAAAGGATATACGGGGGAGGGAAGCAGATTGCCTGGATGGAGGTCTATGCAGGCGAAAAAGCGGGCACGGTATACGACGGCGATGTATTCCCCGATGAGACGATAGAGGCCATCACCAACTTCTTCGTGGCCCTGAAGGGACCCTTGATGACCCCCGTTGGGGGCGGTTTCCGGAGTTTAAATGTTTCGCTGCGCCAGGAGATGGACCTCTATGCCTGTGTCAGGCCCGTCACGTATTTTGAGGGTGTTCCCTGTCCCGTGGTATCGCCTGAAAAGATGGATCTGGTGATTTTCCGTGAAAACACCGAGGACGTCTACGCCGGGATCGAATGGCCCCAGGGCTCACAGGAAGCGCTGCAGTTGTCACGGTACCTGCATGACACCTTTGGTGTCTCCATCCGGGAAGATTCCGGCATCGGCATCAAGCCGATCAGCATAACGGGGACCAAGCGGCTGGTGCGTATGGCCATAGGGTATGCAATAGAACACAACCGGTCGTCGGTGACACTGGTGCACAAGGGCAACATCATGAAGTTTACCGAGGGTGCCTTTCGGGATTGGGGCTATGAAGTGGCACGGGAAGAATTTCCCGACTACACCATAACGGAAGACGAACTGTGGGATAGATACGACGGGAAGCCTCCCGAGGGGAGGATAGTCATCAATGACAGAATTGCCGACAGTATGTTTCAGCAGATTCTCACTCGAACGGACGAGTATGACGTCATCGCCACAACAAACCTGAATGGTGATTATCTGTCCGATGCATGTGCAGCCCAGGTCGGCGGCCTCGGATTGGCCCCCGGCGCCAATATTGGCGATCGTGTGGCCCTCTTCGAAGCCACCCACGGAACGGCACCCAAATATGCAAACCAGGACAAGATCAACCCGAGTTCACTGATACTGTCGGGGGTCATGATGCTGGAACACCTGGGATGGAGGGAAGCCGCAGGGGCAATCACCGCTGCCATGGGAAGGACGATTCAGCAGGGGCGTGTGACCTATGACCTTGCCCGGCTCATGGCAGGAGTTACACCCATCAGGACATCCGAATACGCCACGGCAATCATTGAAAACATTGCATGACAGGGACGACGTCGCCGCTATTTCATTGCCGCAGGGCGCATTGATAAGGCATTGCTTTACCTGCACACCTCAAATCATCTTTGGAGATTCTCCGAATGTTCGAATTGAACTGAACAGCGAGCTCATTCCCCGCTGCTTGCGGCGGGGTTAGCGAGCGAATATAAAATAAATAATTTTCTCCGGAACTTCCCTATATCTACCCTACCAGAAAGCAATGTCTTATAAACTAAATTCCTTGACTTTCATGTAATGGGCATATAGAATTTCGAGGCGAGTAAATTCTATTCCTTGGGAATCACAATCAGGAGTCTTAATTCTTTAAAGTAAAAAGAGGGAATTATGATCTGCCTGGGATAGGCACACAAGGCTTATCACCTTACACTCCTCCACTGAAAAATCGAGTTCTTCAGTTTATCACACAGAGTATCAATAGATTTGTTCCATCGGGCTGTTTATGAAGTTGCAGAGCGGTTTTCGTAGCGCTTAAAACCTGTCTATGAATTAACAGGCTTTTTGTGCATGTTATAAACCCAATTAAACAGTTAGGAGAAAAAAAATGAAAAAATTGATTCGCTGCAACTATATGTATTTCCTTTTGGTTCCCGTGTTCCTCATCGGAATCATGACATCTTCGGGCGGGGCTGCATCCATTCCCGAAGAAGTCCACTTTCTTATACCGGGTGGAGCAGGGGGTGGATGGGACGGCACGGCACGGGGCGTTGGCAAGGCCCTTGTCGATTCAGGTATCATCAAGCACGCCTCGTTTGAAAACATGTCCGGCGGAGGCGGAGGCAAAGCCATCAATTACCTTATTACCACCGCCAAGCGTCAACATGGTACAATGATGGTGAACTCGACTCCAATCGTTATCCGCTCCTTGACGGGTGTCTTTCCGCAATCCTTTCGAGATATGACGTTGATTGCCAGCGTAATTGCGGACTATGCGGCTTTTGTTGTCCCGAAAAACTCCAAAATCAAATCCTGGAATGAGGTCGTGGCCATGTTTAAAAAAGATCCCAGGAGCGTAAAAGTGGCGGGCGGTTCTGTACAAGGCAGTATGGACCACCTTGTTCCTGCCATGGCGATGGAGGCTGCCGGTGGAGATCCCCTGGCACTCGTCTACGTTCCATACGATGCAGGCGGCAAGGCCATGGCAGGCCTGCTATCTGGTGACACACAGGTGCTGTCTACCGGCTTTTCTGAGGCTGTTGGGCTGGCGAACCAGGGCGAGGTTCGCCTCTTGGCGGTAACCTCGGAAAAACGTTTGTCTCAAGCGCCGGATGTGCCTACCTTAATGGAACTTGGCTATGGTGTTAGTTTCGCAAATTGGCGTGGTTTCTTCGGCGCCCCGGGTCTCTCGGAGGAAAAGGCCGAAGGGTTCCGGGCAATGCTTAAAAAAATGTATGACACCAAAGAATGGGAACAAATCCGGAGCCGAAGGGGCTGGCAAAACTTGTACAAGCCAGGGCAGGAGTTCTATAGCTTCCTAGAGAAACAGGAAAAATTGATCGGAGACCTGATGCGAAAACTAGGATTTCTTAAATAACTATCAAAAGATGCCGCTATGAAAAAAGAAAAAGTCGGTGCACTCATTCTGCTGATGTTCTCGATCGCCTACGGGCTCCTGGCGTTTAAAATTCCTTTGAGTTTCTTGGGCCAGCGGGAAACTTTCAATGCCCGGACAATGCCATTCGCACTCGGGATAATAGGAACCCTTCTGTCGTTTTTGATATTGGTTCTTCCATCTGGCAAGACCGATAAGGGGGACAAAGTTGAAGATGCCTTCAGGGGCCTGGATTGGTCCAGTGTCGGGTTTTTGATCGGAATCATGATCTTTTACAGCATCACCCTCAGGTTTCTCGGACTTGTTATTTCCTCCATTATCTTCCTGGTGGGCGGTTTCTATATCTTGGGCGAACGCCGCATCTGGTTGCTGTTCATCGGCTCTGTACCCCTGGTTTTGTTTATCTGGTTTTTAATGAGTCGTATTCTGGGCATGTACATTGCGCCAGGTGAAATCTTTTACTTGTTGGGAGTAATAAAATAATGTGGGAAGGTATGTTGCAAGGTATGTTGGTCGGGATCTCTACGACGATGATCCCGATCAACATTGCAATGGTGCTGTTAGGCTGTTTTGTCGGCAGCTTTATAGGAATGTTGCCGGGTCTCGGGCCGATCACTGCCGTGGCTTTGATGATTCCTGTCACATACGGCATGGATCCGGCCACCGGTATGGTGCTGCTTGCCGGGCTCTATTACGGGGCAATTTTCGGTGGATCGACATGTTCCATACTGATAAACGCCCCCGGCGAAGCGGCTACTGTGGCGACAACTTTTGACGGATATCCCCTGGCTCAGCAAGGCTATCCTGGCAAGGCACTGGCAATTGCAGCATACTGTTCATTTTCCGGCGGAACGATTGCCGTAGTCTTCCTTATGGTCGCTGCCCCGGCTCTGGCGATCGTATCTAAAAGCTTTCAGTCTTCAGACTATTTTATGTTAATGGTTATGGGTTTAACTGCAGTTTCGGCGTTTGCCGGAAAGGGCGGAATGCTCAAATCATTGCTGATTACCGTTTTGGGGCTTATGCTTGCGACCATCGGTACCGACCAGATTTCCGGCATACAACGCTATACATTTGGCTCGATCAATCTGCTCGATGGGATCAGTTTCCTGTTGCTGGCAATGGCCACCTTCGCATTGACGGAAGCAATGTTTTTGATTCTGCGGCGAGAAAAAGTCTCCGACGATCTTGATGTGAAATCCATTAGTAAATGGAGCAGCTTTAAGGTCACAAAAAAAGAGTTCAAATTAATACTGCCGACTATTCTTCGCTCGTCCGTATTGGGTTTTTTTATCGGCGTCCTTCCGGGATCAGGCGGCACATTGGGTTCTTTTCTGTCTTATGGTATGGAACGAAACCTGGCACCGCCTGAGGAACGGAAAAAATTCGGTAAGGGAAGCCTTCGCGGCTTGGCGGCCCCTGAAACCGGAAACAATGCCGCCAGCTCAGGGTCCTTTGTACCTCTGCTCACTCTGGGAATTCCAGGATCAGGTACCACTGCCATCATGCTCGGCGCCCTGATTGCCTATGGTATCGAGCCGGGGCCCCGGATGTTTGTAGATCGGCCGGAGGTATTCTGGACAGTGATCATGTCCATGTACCTGGGCAATATTTTTCTTTTAATTCTCAATCTGCCTCTTATTCCGTATTTTGTACGGTTGGTGGCCATTCCCCGAACCATCCTGGTGCCTGCTATTTTTTTCTTTTCATTCATCGGTGTCTACCTGGTCACTTTCAATACATTTGATATTTATATGATGATCCTCATCGCCGTTTGTGCCCTGATCATGCGACTACTCGATTATCCCATGGCGCCGTTGCTGCTCGGATTCATTCTCGGCGGATTGATGGAAGACAATTTGAGACGATCGCTCACCATATATGATGGGTCGATGCGCTTTTTGTGGGAAAGACCCTTAACGCTGACGATTATGATACTGACTGTACTTATTGTTTTGGCACCGTTTATCGGTCCGGCAATTAAAGGCTTTTTCCAGAAATGTTCATCCAGAAGCAACCAATAGAATATCCCGAATGTTTCTCTTCACCCGTTTTTCGACCTTTCAGTCTGTAATCATTGAAACTCCACCGAAACGATTATGCGGACTTGTGAAAGTCACGGTTATGTGATTTCAGATACGGATGGGAGACGTGCAGAGACGGGGTCACCCATTCAAGGTGAGGTCAAGTAAAAAACGCACCTCTCCCTTACCAATAAAGCATTTCTTTTTTGCTTGGCCTTCAAGTGAACATGTCGGCACTGCTTCGCTTTGTCTTCCTGCCCGTA
>Ga0272441_10008385_pt1 | contig 16371 bp, 16 predicted proteins | sample SSMProp6N_FD_193582 | JGI IMG/M metagenome (GOLD analysis project Ga0272441, IMG submission 193582) | Marine sediment archaeal communities from Little Sippewissett salt marsh, Falmouth, MA, United States - SSM-Prop-6N | ecosystem: Environmental > Aquatic > Marine > Wetlands > Sediment ... | reverse complement strand
TGCCGGGCTTACGGCGGTCGCACGGTACGGCCGACCCGATGTTGTTGTCATCTTGGGAGCCAACCACACGGGCGTCGGTCCCTGGTTTGCGTTGTCGGGTCATACGGCTTGGATGACTCCGCTGGGACGTCTGCCAGTGGATACGGATGCGAATGCCCACTTGCTCTCTGTGGGGTACCGGCAATCGGACGCCACGTTTGCGCGCGAGCACTCCATTGAGGTGCAGCTACCGTTCATCCAGCATCTGTGGAAACCCACCCCCAGCATCGTCCCCATTTGCATCAGCTCAGTGCCGGCGAATGAGCTGCAAGATGCAGCCAGAGCAATCCTAGACGCTGTCGGAGATCGGCAGGCACTTGTCATCGCCAGCTCGGACTTCACCCACTACCAGCCCGATGAGATGGCTCGCTCTCTCGACAAGATGGCGATGGGGCGAATTCTCGCACTGGACATTTCGGGTTTTCATCAGCTGTGTCGTGACAAGGAACTGACGATCTGTGGTGCCGGAGCTATCGAATTGCTGATGGCGGTGGCACGGCGGTTGGAGCTAAACGACGCACGTCTGGTGAGCTATGCAACGTCAGCCGACGTCACCGGCGACCAAAGTTCCGTGGTAGGATATGCTTCTATGCTGCTTGTAAAGGAGAAACATGGTTAAAAGTATGACTGGGTTTGGCGCAGGTTCGGCTGAAGGGGACAACTGGAGAGTGGATGTCACGATCCGCACCCTCAATCACCGCTTTCTCTCAACACGAATCCGCTCGTTCAATGATCACCCGCAATTGCTATCGCGAGTTGAATCCCGATTAAAGGATACGTTCTCTCGTGGCGAGGTCAGTGTATGGATTGGTGTTGACCACGTCGGCACCGAGGGCAGCGACAACCCGCTCGATCGCGCGGTGGCTCGCAGCACGTATCAGGAGCTTCAGGAGATCCAGCGATTGCTGGAGATTGAGGAATCCCCAACCCTGGCCGACCTCAGCCGTGCCGGCGGGCTGCAGCCTTTGCACGCCGAGGATGAAGAACTTTGGCACGTTTTGGAACGCGCGCTCTCAACCGCCATTGAAGAAGCGAATGCTGGCAGGCAGCGAGAAGGCGGCGACCTCAGATTCGAATTGGAGACGATCATCAGCCGGATTCGCGTCTCCTTAGGTGAGGTAAAGGAGCGACTTCCCGAAGTGCTAGAAGAAATCAGAACTCGCCTCGACGACAGGATTGAAGCGCTTGAACTCAAGCTGGACCCATCGAGGATAGAGGCTGAAATTGCATTGCTCGCCGATCGATTTGACGTTCAAGAAGAACTCGTCAGACTGGAAACGCATTTGGAGCGCGCAAGCCAGGTTCTGAAGAAGGATTCCCCCATTGGGAAGGAGCTTGATTTCCTCAGCCAGGAGATGCTTCGCGAAGCCAATACGCTTGGATCGAAAGCGCGCGATACATCAACCAGTTCCGTTGTCGTGGATATGAAGCTAGCCATCGAGCAGTTTAAGGAGCAGCTCCAGAATGTCGAATGATCTGATCGAGAAGCGAATCGGTGTCGGGAACGGATTGGCCTTCATCGTAACCGGCCCGTCGGGCGCGGGGAAGAACTCAGTCATCGATCTCGTGATGGCCCAACTGCCGGGGCTGGCGTACTCGGTTTCCTACACATCAAGGCCCCGCCGCACCTGCGAAGTGGACGGAGAGGACTACGTCTTTGTCACAGAAGAGGAGTTCCTACAGCGGATTGAGGCCGGCGACTTCCTCGAGCACGTGACATATCTTGACGATCACTATGGAACATCCAGATCACACATCGCGGGCATCGTTGCCAGCGGGCGCGATGTCATCCTCAACATCGAGGTCGAAGGCGCCAAGACACTTCAGAAGAAGGACATGGGCGACTTGAAGGTCATCTACGTCTTCCTTACCCCTTCGTCCATGGAGGATCTGAAGGCACGACTCCTCAAGCGAAACACTGAGGATGAGGCGAGAATCGCGCGACGACTGGAAGTCGCACAACGTGAGATGAAGGCACTGTCCGCGTTCGATTATCTCGTCATCAACGACGATCTAGATACGGCCGTACAAGAACTAATGGCCATCATCGTGGCTGCGAGAGTGCACCTTCTATAGACTGTTCGAGCAACCAGCAATGAAGCGGTCGGCCTCAGAACTCAAGGCCGACCTGTCTTCTTTAGAGATGGAACAGAGCAATCGACTAAACCTTCGAAACGCCTTTCGCTGTAACCTTCAACTTCTTTTCGACCTGACGCTTCAGCTCTTTGCCCGGACGAAACAGCGGGACAACTTTTGCCTCGACTTCAATCGGGCGCTTGGTCTGGGGATTGATACGGCTACTCGCCTTGCGTGCACGAACAGCAAACTTCCCAAATCCGACCAGTTTGACCTCATCGCCCTGAAGCAAGGTCTCCTGTACCAAGTCGAGTACAGAATCTAGTAGTTGCCGTGATTCTTTCTTCGTCATGCTGGTTTTATCCGCCAGCCGATCGATGAATTCGCCCTTGTTCATCCGTGTATCCTCCTTGCAGAGTAGCGCTACGGCTACATATCGTCTTCGTTGTCTCCGTTTACCTGCGCGAGCAGATCTCGCATGCTGAGCGACTCGTGGCCAGCCTCGTCAAGGAATTTGCGATCTACGCGTTCCTTGCGTCCGCCGCGTTCCTTGCGTCCGCCACGTCCGCGGCCTCCGCCGCTGCTGCGGCCAGATGCAGCAGGTCGCTCCCGCTCTCGCTCTTCGAAGGATATCGCCGGGATCTCAGGCGGTCCGAACAAATTGCGCATCGTCAAGCGTACTTGTCGCTTGTCTTCGTTGATTCCGATGATCCGCGCTTGGATCTTGTCTCCAATCGTGAGGACATCGGCTGGCGTAGCAATCCGCTCTTCGCTGATCTCGGATACATGAATCAATCCGTCTACCTCGTCCGTGATCTTCATGAAGGCGCCGAAGTCCTTGATTTCGGTGACAACACCATCAACGACCTCATCAATGGCGAACCGTTCGACGAACTTCTGCCACGGATTGTCCTTCAGCTCGCGGATGCTCAGGGAGATTCTTCGCTCGGCTGGATCAGCACTGAGAACCTTCACATCGACAGCATCGCCTTCAGCCAGCGCATCGCGGGGATGATTGACGTGTCCCCAATCAATCTCGGACACGTGAACGAGTCCTTCGATACCGTCTTCCAGCTTGACGAAAGCTCCGAAGTCCGTGAGCTTGGTGACTGTGCCAGCCACGACTTGGCCTCGAGGATACTTGGATGTGACATCCTCCCAAGGATCGCCCTGCGTTCGGCGAAGGGACAGGCTAATTCTGTGAGCCCCCTCATCGACACTCAGTACAATCACGGTGACCTCGTCCCCTTCGGAGACGACGTCTTTTGGGCTTTCAGGGTGACCCCACGATAGCTCGGAGACATGGACCAGACCTTCTACATCCTGCTCCAGTTCAACGAACGCACCGAAGTCGGTCACGCTGACAACGGTTCCCGTAACTTGAGTGCCTGCCGTGAAGCGGTCCATGATCCCTTCCCACGGATTGGAGCGAAGTCGCTTGATTGACAGCGAAACCTTGCCCTTCTCGGTGTCGAAATCGATGACCTTGACCGTTACCTTCTCACCAATCTTGTACTCAGACGGGGGAACAGGTAGATCCTTCCAGGCGATCTCCGATCGGTGAACGAGTCCCTCGAATCCGCCGATGTCGACGAATAGTCCGAAATCCACCACGCTCCGGATTGTTCCTTCAATCTCCTGATCCTTCTCAAGAGACTGGAATAGAACCATCCGCTTCTCTTTCGCCTGCTCCTTCATGAATTCCTTGTGTGAGACGACAAGATTCTTATCTCGTCTGGACAGTTCAAGAATCTTGAACTGGATCCGCTGCCCGCGAAGCTCGTCTATCGAACTCGGCAGATCGTCACCAAGGTGGGAACCCGGGAGAAAGGCACGGATGCCATCGAGATTGACGTGATAACCTGCGCTCTTGACTTCGCCGGTAATCTCGCCCTCGATCACTTCGCCGTTACGGTATGCCTCTTCCAGGGTATCGATTCGCTTCTCGTACTCCGCTTGCTTCTCTGAAGCGAAAACCGTTCCCTTTTCCTCGTCAATGTAGGTAACAAGAACCTCGATCTCTTCGCCTTCCTCAATCTTGCCGCCAGTGCGGAAGGGAGAGAGCTCGGCCACCGGAAGAATTCCTTCCGATTTGTAACCGATGTCTACGAGAATCTCGCTCTCATTAACTTGGACGACAGTCCCGGAGATCACGTCTCCGCGGCTGTACATTTTCACGTCGCTTTCGGAGAAAGCGTCTTCCATTTTTATTCGCTGTTCCATGCTCTATTCACACCTACCATCGCGCTTCCTCAGAGATGGCTCTCTGAGCCCGCAGTCTCGTTTATGTAGCAATCCTTATCCTCCTCTATTCCTTATGCGTTATCAACTCGGAGCATGAGCTGTTCGCTCATCTGCTTGTATTGCTTGGCCCGCGTATCTGCGTCACTTTCTTCGATAGACAGCTCAGAGATACTGAGTGACTCTCCAATAGACACAGTCAGTCTGGGAAATCGGAACGGGTAGTTGGGGGGATACGGTCCTTTGCTGATGATGTTCACCGGCAGGATCTGCTTGCCAGACAACTTGGCAAAGTGAATGACTCCCGTCTTGGCCTCAACGTGCTCTTGTGTTGTGCCTTCTGGGAACAGTCCAATCAATCGTTCTCGCTTCATGGCCGCCACCACTTTCCGGAAATCACTCCTGCCAAAGTTCTCGCGATCAATGACCGTGGAGAATATCCGTATGATCGGCTGCAGCACTGGATTGCCTCGCATCAGTCCCTTGCGTGAGATAAAATGCATTCGATTTGATAACCCAACAGCCACCGCCAGTACTGGACTATCCCAATAACTGCGGTGACGTGCGACGACGATGTACTCAGCACCCTTAACAATGTGTTGTTGCCCCCGAATCTGGATGCGGAACAACACCTTAAGCGCCACAAGACACAACGCCACGCACAGGAAATACAGCCCGTTCTTAGTCCCGATCTTCAGCCGCCCAAGCAACGTCTTATAACCGATCCCTTACTAGTTTAGATGCCTCGGAAATGACCTCTTTAAGAGGCTTTTGGTCTGTTTCGATTATAGTTGCGTCCGCGGCCGGTTTCAAGGGGCCAATGGCGCGCTCTGAATCGCGCTTGTCCCGAACAGCCAACTCCCGCGTAACTTGATCGAGATCCCCACCATGGCGCTGCTCGATTCTGCGCTGCGCCCTCTCGTGTGTGGTCGCCTTGAGGAAGATCTTGACATCGGCTTGCGGCAGAACGACCGTGCCAATGTCTCTCCCTTCCATAACAACATCGTGCTGGGAAGCGATCTCTCGCTGCAACTCAACCATGCGATTCCGCACGTCTTGCAGCGTCGCAATTTGAGAGGACTTCTGATCCATTTCGGGGGTATGCAGTTGAGCGGTGACATCCTGTTCGTTGAGCATGAAACGGGCATCTTCTGTTATTCTGATCTTGATGTCAGAGAGTTTGATTCCGCGATCGAACGCCAACGCAACAGCCCGGTACATCTTTCCCGTTTCAACAAAGCGCAAGCCAAACTCAAGTGCCAGTGCTTGTCCCAAGGAGGTCTTTCCTGAAGCGGCCGGACCGTCAATCGCGATTTTCATGCGTCATCCCCTCTCTTCAATGAATCCAGCGCAACGGACCTCTGCGTGCCCGGTGCGGACAGTTCGGCAAACCCGGTCTTGGTTGGCTGGCAACAATATACTCGAGTACCAAGCCCCTGTCCTGTGAGCTGCTTGCAGGCACGTGTCGCATCAGCACGGCTGGCAAATGCAGCGAAGAATGCCGAACCGCTGCCCGTCATCCCTGAGTACAGTCCGTCGACTTGGCGAATCGCATCTCGATAGCCCTCAAGCTCTGGGTAGACGCTGACAGCCGCGGCGTGAAGATCGTTGCGCCCAAGCGTCTTTGCGGTCGCGACTCGATGCGCTGGCCGCCAGGCCCGATAGACAGCCCGGGTTGAGCAGTGGATGTCAGGGACCAAGACCACGAACGACTCTTGGCGCACGGGCAATTCCCGTTTGGGATCACCTGCTCCGCCCACAACGACACAGCCGCCGCATAAGAACAGGGCAACGTCGGCCCCGATGCTGCCAGCAATCTCTAGCAGCTCACCATCTGCCAAAACTGGCGGGAAGAAGCGATTGACCGTCGCGAGAACGGCTGCCGCGTCCGATGAACCGCCCCCGAGACCAGCTCCGATCGGAATGGCTTTCTCGATTGAAACGCACACTCCTGAAGTTATCTTCTTCGCTCTTAGCAGTGCCCGCACAGCGTGCTCGGCGATGTTGATGCCCTCCACCTGTTTGCTGCATGAGACATGAATTCCCGTTGCCGAGGCAATCTGAATTCGGTCAGCCAAGTCGATGGTTTGCACAATCGAGCGAATCTCGTGAAGCCCGTCACTGCGCAAGCCAACGACCTCAAGAGACAAGTTCAATTTAGCATAGGCCAATACGAGTGCCTTCATAGTGAATGAACAATCTCGCCGTTGACCATCACCAGCGATACTGGCGGGGAGCACAGCGCTGTCCTGATCTCACGGTAGTCAACGAGATCAAGAAGGATCAGGTCGGCACGCTTCCCGTGCTCAAGGCTTCCTATTTCATGCGACATTTCCAAGGCAATCGCGTTGTTCAATGTGCATGTCGTAATGGCTTCGGGAAGAGTAAGTTCCATGCGCTCCAGTGCGGACGCAAGCACGGACCACATTGACCTCTGCGGACAGTCGTGGAGCCCGCTGCCCGATCCAATGGCAAGCGGCAGCCCGCGGTCAACCAGCGAACGAACATCAATGTAGCCGTCCGTTTGCCGCTCACGCACCCCAGGAAGATAGACTGGAAGGACCTGATTCTGTGACAAACTGCTCGCCACAGCAGGTGACAGGTGCGAAGCACATCCAACGGTCACCGCTTCGAGAGAGAGTGCAAGCTGCGTCATGTCTTCCGGTACGGGAGCGGATTCGATATGCAGCTTGGGACGAAACCCAGCCCCGCTGGCAGCACGAAGCACGGTTCTCGCAGCAGTAACAAACTCGTTATTGTTGCCCAGGCTGATCTCACAGAATGTCGCCAGTCGGCGCTGGCGAATCTCTGGAATCACCTCGGCAATCAGCGAAGACACGGTGTTGTCGCGATCCGCGCCATTCTCAGGAAGCGATGCCAACAGTGTTCCGATCACTCGTGGTTGATATTGCTGCTGCAGGTGCGCAAGCGCCCCCAGTCCTTCAAACTCGGAATCATGGCGACACTTGACTTCAATAGCTGTGACGCCGCTTTGCAGCGCTCTTCGGAGCAATCGCAGACTCCATGTCCCTAGATCTCTTGTCTGTAACTTCGATTCCGGCAGCTCATCAGCCCATGCTGGCAAGTGGGGCATGATCCAGAATGGGTCGATCAACCCTGGCAAGACGACGCCGCCGCCAGCATCGATTGTCTGAAAGCTTGACGATGCCCGATTCACGGATTCCGTCACAATGCGACCGTTTCGGACAAACAGCTCTGTATCGTTAGTGACTTGGAGTGCGTATCGACTCCCGCCCTCACTCAACGAACTTCCAATAGGTGTGACTAGTTGACCGATATTTGAAATGCGCGTATCCATGGCAATCCTTCATTTCGAGTATAGTAGGGTCCGATTGAGAACACAATCAGGAAACGCCTGTGGACTGCGCTGTTTGTAGCGTTCTCATGTGTAGCGGGCACGACCACATCCACGGGCAGGAGGAGTGTGTTGGCAATGGCTGTAAACCATCAAGCAGGAGGCAAACCGCAAAAGCTTCTCACCGGGTTTGTCGCTGTGTTGGGGCAGACAAACGTCGGCAAGTCGACGTTTCTCAATGCGGCCATGGGGCAGAAACTGCTGATTACCTCGAACAAACCGCAGACAACTCGTAATCGAATTCGATGCGTACTGACAACTGATGAAGCGCAGATCGTGTTTGTTGACACCCCGGGATTGCACAAGCCCGGCGATCAGTTGAGTCGCCACATCCTTCGCGAAGCTAGAAGGGGACTGCGCGGGATGGATCTGCTTGTCTACGTCGTGGAACCGTGGGGGGAAGTTGTCGCTCTTGATCGCCAAGTGTTTGCCGAGTGGCAAGATGTCGAAGTCCCGATTCTTCTCCTAGTGAACAAGATCGACCAAGCGAAAGGAAATGCGCTCGAAGAGACGCTGATTGCCTACGAGAAAACGGGGATGTTCGCTGAACTCATACCCATCGCGGCTACGCAATCGCGCGGAGTCCCCCATGCCATCGATACGATAGCCAGCTACTTGCGCCCAGGCCTGCCGCTGTTCCCAGCTGATGAGAAGTCGGACCAAACAGAGGCGTTTCTCATTGGCGAGCTGATCCGTGAGAAAGTGTTCCGCCTGACCCATCGTGAGGTTCCTTATTCGACTGCAGTTCAACTAAAATGGTTCAATGAGCGTGACGACGGCATCGTGGAGATCAAGGCAGCCATTATTGTGGAGCGCGAATCGCAGAAGGGCATTCTTATCGGAAAGGGCGGAAAGATGATCAAGAAGATCGGATCACTCGCCAGAGCCGATATTGAGACCTTATTAGGTAGCCGCGTTTTTCTTGAAACGATTGTCAAGGTAAGGGCAAATTGGACAAATGACTCGGATCAAATCGAGCAGCTAACTCAATCACTAGGGTAAGGGGATAGGACGTAACACAATGAGCCGGATACTCGTTCTCTCTAACAGCGACCCGCAGCAGCATCCAGTGTCTCAAGCTTTGGAGGAATTGGGGCATTGCGTCGAGACTGCCTCGCTGAGTGAGTTCTCGGGCCCCGTCACTGAGACAGCCGATGTCATCGTCTTGACATCGGATGGAGCTGACGCATCCGAGCTGACGACGAGGATTGCGAGCATTCGGACTAGTTGGGATGCTCCCATTATCCTTGTTACCAATACATCGTCCGAGGATGTGCCCCTCATCAAGTATCCAAACCTTGAAACGATTCGCATCCCTGCGGACTTGTGCGGAGAGCGCCTTGAGGACACGATCGCTTGGGCTCACGAGATCCATGCTCTCCGCGAGCAACTTGCGCACAACCAGAAGTTGCTGCAGTCGGCCCCAGTTGGAGTGTTCGAGATTACGGACAACTCGTTGACGTACGTCAATGAGTATCTCCTCGAGCGAACGGGCTATAGCATGGAGAAGCTTCGCAGCCTTCCACTCGAACAACTCGTGATCGCAGAGGATCAACCTCGATTCAGCGAAGCGCTAAGAACACTGAACCAGAGATCACCCGGTGCCCCCCCCAGCATGTACCGCTTTCTCGATGCCCATCAACAGGTGTTCGTAGGGGAAGTCAAATCAAGAATTGTGCCTCACGCTGACGAACACAAGATCGCGGGGACCATCCGCGATATCACACAAGAGACGCGCACGATGCAGCTGCACCGGGTCGTGCTGGAGCTAACAGAAGTCATTCTTGCAGAGCAAGACATTGACAGACTGCTACAAATGGTTCTTGACACAATTGTTGCGTACAGCGGGTTCCGACGTGCCTTGCTATCTCTCTATGACTTGTCCATTCCCGTTCCATTCGAAGGACGCGTCTACAAGACGATGACAGCTGGGCTGACTGCCGAAGAGAGAGAAGCGATCCTAGCCCAGCCCCCTATCCCCAGCCAGCAGCGGAAAGACATCTACTCCGATCGCTTCAAACTGGGAGCTGCCTACTACATTCCACATGACGAGACGCCTTGGTTGGAGGAACACGGCATCACCGGCACAGTGACTGTCTAGGGCTGGCATCCTGACGACTACTTGTTCATACCGCTACGGGGCGCTGGGGGGATTATCGGGAGTATTTCAGTTGATGATCCGATTGATCAGAGCGCCCCCACTGTGGAGTCCATCGAGCCAGTGGCTTTCTTGGCGAACTTTGCTGCCCTTGCTGTCGAGCGTGTGTTCAAGCTTGCACGTACGCAACGTCATGCAGCACAGCTCCATGGACTTGCCGCTCTTGGCACTGAACTCGCCAAAGCCACTAGTGAACGAGCGCTTTGCGACATCGCTGCCAAGCGCGTGCAACAGAATCTGGAGTCCGACGCCTCCGGCATCTACTTGCTCGACGGTGTGCGGCTTGTTCATGAAGCGGTCGCCGCCCGGAACGGCTTCCCGCAGACAGAGATTCCCGATGAGGGCACACGCGTAACGGCTGCTGGACCTGGCATCAATCGCTGGGTCCTGCTACACGGCGAGGCGGCTGTGATTGCCGATGTGGAGCAAGATCCTCGCTACAACGGAACCCGGGAAACCATTCGATCCTACATCGCCGTTCCAATTAGCGGGAGGAAAGGTTCAATTGGCGTTATCTACGCTGCCTGTCAGCGAGCAGCAGCCTTCGGAGACCAGGATCTTGAGGTGCTGACCGCCGTGGCGAATCATCTCGCCACGGCGTTGGCGTCGTTACGCCGGCGCACTGCTCTCGATCGCATCTTCGCATTTGGCCAGCAACTTGCCGCTGCCTCGACGATATCACAGACCATTACAAGCACGTTGGATTTCCTCGTCGAGCAGTTCGATTTTCAGCTCAGTGCGATTCTACTCCTGAATGAGGATGGTAGTCTCCATACAGAAGGCGTTGGCGGAGCTTACGGCAGAAGGGTCGTTGGCGAGAGCAACCGAACGACAGCACACAGCGGGATTGTCGAGTGGGTGAAGCGCAACAGCCAGTCGGTCCTTGTGCCTGACGTCTCCAAGGATGATCGCTATGACGAAGCGTTCCACGGGACGAGCTCCGAGCTAGCCGTCCCTCTCTTGTTCAATGGCCAGTTGTTGGGCGTCATCAGCATCGAGAGTCCGCAAGTTGGATTCTTCGATAATGAGGATCGTCGATTGATCGAAGTGGTCGCTAACCAGCTGGCGACAGCACTTAGCAACATCTCATCGCAAGAGGATTTGCGCCAGCAAGCCATTCGCGATCCGCTGACAGGTTTGTTCAATCGCCACTACTTCAACTCCATCATCGCATCGGAGATCAGCCGTAGCGATCGGTACAAGCGTCCGTTATCCCTGATGATGATCGATATCGATGGCTTCGGTGTCGTCAACAACAAAGTCGGGCATCTACAGGGAGACGAGGTGCTGCGAAATGTCGCTCGCATGATCGAGCAGAACGTCAGGGATTCTGATCGTGCCATTCGCTATGGCGGAGATGAGTTCCTTATCCTCATGCCCGAGACCAATAAAGAGGGAGACTCCCAGCTTGTGTCGACTCGTCTGAGGGAAGAGATTCAATCCGTTCTGGAAGGAACAAGTGCCGAGAACCTTGACTTGACCCTCGGATTGAGCATAGGCACCTACTGCCGACAGCCCGGCGACAGTACGCCGCTGGAGGAGATCCTCGAGGAAGTCGACCTTAGAATGTATGCTGACAAGCGAGCGCGCAAAGAAGATCACGCAGATGACTATCGCCATTGAGCCACTTCGTGAAGTTGACGACCTACAATCTGCCGTCACCCTCCAACGAACCATCCTGGGTCCCCAAGCCCGAGCAACCTGGCAGCTCTCTCATCTGCTTCACATTCAACAAAGCGGTGGTCTCGTGTTGGGAGCTCGCGAGTCTGCGCCTCAGGATTCCCAAACGCTTCGTGGGATCCTGATCGATTTGATCGCCACCGTCGACGCCTATCCTGCACGCAGAACGGTAACGTGGTGTGTGGATGAAGGATCACGATGCCAAGGCATTGGAGTCAGATTGCGGAGGTCTGAGCGCCGTACGCTGAAGAAGGAGGGCGTCGACCTGGTCTACTGGGACGTCGATGCATTGAGCAGCGTCGAACTGCACGTCGCTCTCAACAAACTGGGGGGGATCGCCACCGGCTATACTCGCAACGCACTAGGGTGTTCAGACTCGCCCCATTCCTGGGGATTGCCGACCGATCGCCTCCGCATCGAGTGGTGGATCGACTCGCCGCTCGTGGTCGCGCGACTGGAGCGTGAGCTTCCTCTGCCACATCTTCAAATTGGACTGCACGAGATAACCGTCCTCACGAAGACGACTCTGACCCCGACCGGCGCTCGAAGTCTTGTCGAGTGCGAGCAGAATCCAACCGGCGATCACGTGCTCGTGGAGATCCCCGAGGATCTATCTAAGCTGCAAGCACTCGATCACGACGCTGCAGTACAATGGGGATTACGAAGTCGAGGCTGTATAGAAGGGCTGTTTCAGCTTGGGTATCTTGGCGTTGGTCTAATCCATGAGGGGGGGCGTAGTTTCCTTCACCTCAAGAAGGGAACGAGGAGAACGGAACTGACCGCAGCCAATGAACGATAGAGAAGGAGACGAGCATGTTGAGTAGAAGTGAACTTGCGAAACGAATCGATCACACACTGCTTGGGCAAACTGCGACCAAAGAGGGCATCAAGACGCTCTGCGAACAGGCCGTGCAATACGGAGTCGCGTCGGTGTGTGTCAATCCCTGCCACGCGGCCTTGGCCAAGGGCTACCTGGCCGATTCAGACGTGTTGCTGTGCGTGGTCATTGGGTTTCCCCATGGGATGTCAGTCAAGGAGACCAAGGCGTTCGAGGCACAGAAGGCCATTGCCTCCGGAGCAGATGAACTGGACATGGTGATCAATGTTGCCGCGCTCAAAGAGGGCGACTTCGCGCTGGTTGAAGACGACATTCGCGGCGTCTGCGCGACAGCGGAGAAGGCTCCCAAGCCAGTTAGCGTCAAGGTCATTATCGAAGCCGCGCTGCTGACAGACGAGGAGAAGGTAGCAGCAGCTATCTTGGCCAAGTCGGCAGGCGCGCAATTCGTCAAAACGTCGACAGGTTTTGCCGCAGGCGGAGCGACAATCGAAGATGTTACATTGCTGCGCAAGACAGTCGGCGAGGGAATGGGAGTCAAGGCGGCCGGTGGGATTCGTGACGCGGCAACTGCCCAGGCGATGGTAGAAGCCGGAGCCTCCCGACTTGGCGCCAGCCGCACAGTAGAGATTTTGGACAGCATAGAGTAAAACATCCACGCTCAAGCGAGTTGGCTGGCTTGCGAATCGACGGAGTTGGTGGTTGAGGGGGGACATGTACTGTAGCCTGCGTTCAGCAGATCGAATCTTGTACCAGGGCGATGCTGACCAAATCACAGCTCGGAGTCCTCATGGAGAGTTCGCCGTGATGAACAATCACGCGCCGATCCTTGCCGTGTTGGTTCCTGGAGTCATTCACTTGCGTGCAGGCAAAACAGAACACACCTTTGTCTGCAAGGGTGGTACATTCGACCTCGTCAACAACCAGGTCACGATTCTGATGGAGCGCCCTTTTGCACTTGAAGAAATCAATCCAGTCGCGATTGGCGAGCAACTGGCTGCCCTACAATCATCTGGGACAACTAGCAGCGGTCATGCCGACGAAGCCGCGTATCTCCAGCTCCTGTGTCAAGTGAAGGAAAACTATGGGTAATCGAGTCGTCGTTACTGGGCTGGGACCCGTAACTCCCATTGGCATCGGCGCGAACGCGTTCTGGGAGAGCCTGCAGGCAGGACGAAGTGGTGTGAGGAACGTCGAAGATCTGGTCGATCTTTCGGGCATCGATGTGAAGATTGGTGCCCCCGTAGACGATTTCGACCCGGTTGACTTCATCGATGCCAAGCAGGCGCGCCGCCTGGATCGTTCAGCGCAACTTGCTCTTGCGGCGGCAAAACTTGCTCTTGAGGATGGCAACATCAATCTGGCCCAGTGCGATCTTGACCGATTCGGCGTCGTCGCGGGGACCGGAATCGGGGGTATGGAGACGTTTGCCGAGAATTTCACCACGCTCATTGAACGAGGCCCGCGTCGCGTCAGCCCGTTCTTCGTCCCTCGCATGATGCCCAATGCAATTTGTGGTCAAATCTCAATCGAATACGGCCTGCGCGGACCGAACTTCGGCGTTGTTTCAGCTTGCGCCAGCGGGACTCACGCCATTGGACTGGCTGTGAAGCTCATCGAGTCAGGCGACCTTGATTGCGCGCTTGCAGGCGGGGCCGAGGCGGTTCTGCTCACCATCACGTATGCTGGGTTCGCGCGCATGGGCGCAATCTCCAAGCAGAATGATCGTCCAGAGACAGCGTCTCGCCCTTTCGATCTGACCCGAGATGGGTTTGTCATGGGAGAGGGCGCTGGCTTGCTGTTGCTCGAATCCTATGATCACGCCGTTGCACGAGGCGCCAAAATCTATGCCGCTATTGACGGCTTCGGCATGTCCGCTGACGCCTCGCACATCACGTCTCCTGTTGAAGATGGATCGGGCGCGGCCCGAGCCATGACAATAGCCCTACGCACGGCCGGGGCGGAACCCGCCGAGGTGGATTACGTTAACGCCCATGGCACGTCCACTCTCCCAAACGACCGTGTGGAAACGCGTGCCATCAAGCTCGCCTTGGGAGAGAGAGCAACACAGATCAAGATCAGTTCTACAAAATCGCAGGTGGGGCACCTGCTCGGCGCGGCCGGAGGCGTGGAAGCGATCGCGACCGTTCTATCGATGAAGCATAGCACTGTTCCAGCAACCTTGAACCTCAAGACTCCCGATCCTGAATGCGACCTCGACTACACACTGGAGACGGCAACACTGCCAATCCATGTCGCCCTATCCAATTCGTTTGGGTTTGGCGGGCAAAACGCTTGTATGCTGTTCCGCGCAGTCGAGAAGAGCTAGCAACGAACAGACGCTATAAGCAGCGGCTGAACTGCTTGATGAATCGCAGGTCGTTGGTGAGAAAGGCTCGGATGTCGTCGATCCCATACCGTAGCATGGCCATCCGCTCAATGCCGAGTCCGAATGCGAACCCCGTGTACTTCTCGGCATCATAGCCAACGGCAGCGAGCACGGATGGGTCTACCATGCCTGCGCCCATGATCTCCAACCAGTCACTTGCTCCGGGTGCCTTGATGTGAACCTGAACCGAGGGTTCGGTGAACGGGAAGAAGTCTCCCGAGAACAGCATTTCATATCCTTCGCCGAAGAATTCCTCGGTGAAGATCTCCAGCACGTACTTGAGATGCGCGAGTGACAGTCCTTCCTCAATCCAGAGCAGTTCGATCTGGTGAAATACGGGCGAGTGGGTGGCATCTTGCGTGTCCCGGCGGTAACAGCGCCCGGGGCAGATGATGCGCACCGGCGGTTCCATCTTCTCCATCACGCGGATTTGCACCGGAGATGTGTGCGGCCGAAGAAGATGCGTCTCCCCAATGTAGAACGTGTCCCAATCCGCTCGCGCCGGATGGTCGGCCGGGATGTTCAATGCCTCGAAATTATAGTACTCGGTTTCGATTTCAGGACCCGTGGCTACATCGAACCCCATCTTCATGAAGATGTCCTCAATCTCGCGCTGCACCACAGTCATCGGATGAAGACATCCCAAAGCGCTTTTGACTCCGGGAAGTGACAGATCGTACTGATCGAGCGCCAACTCCCGCTGGCGCTGCTGTGTCCGATACGCCAAGTCACGCTCATCAAAACACCTGGTAGCTCGCTGTTTCAGCTCGTTGATCAGGCGCCCCGCTTCGCCGCGGGACTCTCCGTCGATTCGCCCCAATTGCTTAAACAATTCGGCAATGCGACCCTTCCGCGCCAGAAACTCAACTCGGAAACGCTCCAGCGCATCCTGATCAGATAGCGTGGGCAGCCACTGCTCCAAGTCGCGTTCGATCTGTTCGATCTGTTGTTGAAGCTCCGGAAGTCCAGTCATAGTCTGCGAATTATATCGATCGGAATTTCCGTTGACAAGGGCTCGTGCCTGACTTAGTCTCATAACACGCATGAGGCAACGCGTCGAGCAGGACCGGAGTCTGGTCGGCAGCGTATTGGCTCATATCCGAAAGGAGAACAACATGACTGATTACGCACTTCGACGACAGCGCCTTCTGGACACCCTGGCTACGGATGCCTTCATTGCTGTGAATTTGGAAGGATCGGACCCCGTTTCTCTCCGCTATTTGACTGGGTTCACCGGAGAAGGCGCACTCATGTTGTCTTCCGATCACACCATCTTGCTGACGGATTCTCGCTACACAGAACAAGCCAGCGGAGAAGCATCCAACATTGTGATTGAGGAAGGTCGAGCCTGGAGCGTGAAGGGGCTGTTCGAAGCTCTCACTAAGCGAAATCTCACTTCGGTGACGTTTGCATCAGCCCGAGCCAGCGTGTACTGGCTTGAAGAGCTAAGAAAATTGGGAGACCTAGAGCTGGAGTCGCAACGCGATCCGATCGCTCAATTGCGTCGCGTCAAATCAGACGAAGAACTCAAGCACCTGCAATCCGCTGCCGCGATCGCTGATAACGCGTTGACCCAA
>Ga0272441_10008384_pt1 | contig 16372 bp, 16 predicted proteins | sample SSMProp6N_FD_193582 | JGI IMG/M metagenome (GOLD analysis project Ga0272441, IMG submission 193582) | Marine sediment archaeal communities from Little Sippewissett salt marsh, Falmouth, MA, United States - SSM-Prop-6N | ecosystem: Environmental > Aquatic > Marine > Wetlands > Sediment ... | reverse complement strand
ACAATGAAATTGTTAGAGTTGTTCTGTGGAACTAAGAGTATAACCAAAGTGTTTCAAGAACATGGGCATGAAACCTTTACGGTAGATTTTGATTCACAATTTGAACCTGATCTATGTAAAGATATATTGAACCTGTCTATAAATGATATACCTTTTAAACCAGATGTTATCTGGGCAAGTCCACCCTGTCAATGTTTCAGTATTGCATCTTGTGGTTGTCATTGGAATAATCATACACCAGTTGATGATAAAACAATTAAATCTATTTTGTTAGTTCATAAAACATTATTGTTAATAGATAACCTAAAACCGAATTACTACTTTATTGAGAATCCTATGGGTTTACTAAGAACCATTGATATAATGAAAAAGCTAACAAGAAAAACAGTAACCTATTGTCAATATGGGGATAAGCGTATGAAACCAACTGACATCTGGACTAATTGTAATAAATGGTTTCCTAAACCCATGTGTCATAATGGGGATGATTGCCATGAGAAAGCACCAAGAGGTTCACATGATGGTGGTACACAAAGTCTTAAAGATGCTGTTGAACGTAGTATAGTTCCTAAAGAATTATGTATTGAGATAATGAATAGTTGTAATGGTGCAAAAATTAAACAACAGAAATTAATAATGTAAGATTACAATGTTAATATACTGGATAATATGTGGAATAAATTTTACAATTGGTTGTATTAGTTTATTCTTAATTTGGAAAGAAAGTAAAAAAAGAAGTTAAGGTAAAAGGTGTATGAAAAATGAATGAAAGTAAAAATACTAAAGATAAACTGATTGTTATAGCTGTTGCTGCTATTCCTGTTATTGCTATCATGGGTATCTTGTATTATGTTAGTTGGGAGTATGCTTGGAATGTTGAGTATGGTGAGTTTGTTCGTGCTGAGTATCATCCTAATCGTGTGATCAATGTTACTTGGATCTTGTTAGATGATGGCACTGAGCTTATGTATGGAACTCATAACCCTAGTGTTCTTGATCTTGTTCCTGGTAAGTCATATTGGTTTGGTGAAGGTTTAATTAGTGGTAACTATGGTAAGCGTTTGATTTGGGTTACAGATGAAAACCCTCTGGTGGTATAAAATGAAAACAATTAAGGTAGGATTGAAATGAAATTACCAATTAAGAAAGAATACTTTGATAAAATTGTTTCAGGAGAAAAAGAAATAGAATTTAGAGATGCTCATATTACTTTTGTTTGTGAAGAAACAGGAGAAACGATAACTAAAAAAGTTTTTAGTTGTAATGTAGAACTTAGACCTGATAATTTTCATAAAGATGTTCTTGAAGATGATTTTATGATTGTATTTGATTTAACAGATTATTGACCTTTAACTTTTGTAAGATAAGTGATTTAATATGACAAGGAAAGTAGCTTTATATACAAGAGTAAGTACGGAAGAACAACATCCAGAAAATCAAATAGAACAACTTAAAACCTTTTGTTCTGAACAAAACTTCAAGGTTGAAAAAATATATATCGATAAAATGTCAGGTCGTGTTACTGATAGACCACAGTTTCAACAGATGTTAAAAGATGCTAGGCTTAAACAATTTGATATTCTTATTGTATGGAGTTTAGACAGGTTTAGCAGGGAAGGAACTCAGAACACTAGAAGCTATATTGAAAGACTTAAAAGATACAATGTTGGTTTTATTTCTTATTCTGAACCTATTATAGATACTACCAAGGGTATGATTGGAGAGCTTGTTTATGAAATTGTTTTAGTTGTTATGTCGTATCTAGCTAAAAAAGAAGCTGAGAAAGTGAGTGAAAGAACTAAGGCAGGGCTTGAACGAGCAAAAGCAAACGGAAAAAAGCTTGGTAGACCTAAAGGCAGTAAAGACAAAAAACCACGTGATAATTTTAATTATAAAAAAAGGTGGAGAAAATAAAGTAAAAAAAGGGGTTGAAAATTTGACAGGGAAAAAAATAACCAAAAACAAAGACAAAACAAACGACCGTTTATTTAGATATGATATTAACAAAGACTTTGATGACGTTGAAAGTTTTAAGATTTCAGAACGAATTTATAAAATTGGAAATGGATTAAAAACATTGTAGTTAGGTGATATGAATGGATATTGAAAAACATAAAGATATTATGATGCTTGTAATGGCAGGAACAGCTGCATTTTTATTAGTATTAGTTGGGTATATAATTTTATACCCTGTAATTGGGTAATAAGTCTTTTTTTATTAAAAAATTATAAATAGTATAAAAAGAATTTATATTATTGGTGGTGTTTTTTTACAAACACAGTCAAAAACTAATTATCGTATCTGTAGATATACTCTTAATTTGTTCTCTATTATTTTATACCAGCACAATTTCCATACCCGTTAAAAAAGGAATACGTTTTGCAGTATTATCAGATACAATTGTTATGAGTGTTTATAATTATATTTTCAATAATTATATTTGTAAAGAAAGAATAGTATTGTAAAAAAATAAATGGTGAAAAAAAACATGGTTGATAAAATAAAAATTATTTGGAAAAATACTAAAGCTAAACAAACAATTTTGAGTACATTAATTATAATCATGCTTACACTTTCAGTTGTAAGTATTGTATTCATACAGCAGACACCAATAGTTGGAGCAGACCCAAGTTGGTATAACGCTAGTTGGACTTATCGTAAAAGTATAACAATTGATAATACTAAAGTATCTGGTTCTAATGATCTAACAGATTTCACTATACGTGTTCAAGTAGTAGGAGATAGTGATATTGGAGCAAATGTTCAAACAGATATGGATGATATATTATTTACTGATAACTCTGGAACTAAACTTAAACATGAAGTTGAAAATTTTAGTATAGATAATGGAAAACTATATGCAAACTTCTGGGTGAAAGTTCCAACTCTTAGCCATGATGCAGATACAATAATCTGGATTTATTATGGAAACGCTGCTGCAACCAAACAAGAAGACCCTTCTAATGCATGGGATGATGATTATATCGCTGTATGGCATTTTAACAGCACTCTTGATAGTATAAGTAGTTATGAACTCACTAATAATGGTGCTACAGAAATAGATGCTAAAATTGGTAAAGGATATGATTTTGAAAACGGTGATAGTGATTATATGATTAGTACTAGTTTTTATGATATAAGCACCTGTCCTGATCTTACAATTGAAGCATATTTCTGGAGTGAAAGCAACTCTGGTCAAGGTGGAGTATTCCTTGGCGACCAAGGTAGTGGAGGAGCAGATGAAGACCTTGTATATCTTCACCGTAGTGATAGTGGATATTTACAAAGTAGACAGTTTTCTAATGGTGACCAAAATTATGTAATTAGTAGTGGTGCTGGTGTTCTCGATGGTCGTTTCCATCATGGCGTTTGCACTATTCAAGATGATTATGGTATAGTTCTTTTTGTTGATGGTGTAAACACAACTAAAGATGATACTTCTGCTGGTACTCCTAGTATTGCAGCTATCGATGATGATGAAGTAAACGTTGGTAGAACTGATGAAGGTGCATGGGCTTATTATGATGGAAAGATGGATGAAATCCGTATTAGTAAAATTGTCCGTAGCGATGATTGGATTAATACAACTCATATGTCAATATATGAAAATGATAACTTCATAACATTTGGAAGTCAGGCTACAGATGATACTCCAACTAGTAGTTATACAATTAAAGGATTACCTGATGATAAAATAACTTTTAGTGGACAGCAAGATAGTACTGTTTGGTGTAACAACTCAGGTACAGACTATGAAACACTTGAAGTTAACCTAAGTGTAGTAGCAGCTGATAATGTAACAGGTTTAAAAATTTGGGTTGGTGATATGAATGATACAGGTCAGGATATAACAGCAGATAACATCACTCTATTTGTTAGTAGTGATAACACAAGTTTTGGAGAACTAGATACTTTTACATCTGGTGGAAGTAACATATCTATTAATACTAGTACTTGGAACGATGGAACTATGGGTGATAACCCATTTAGTGGTGCTGGCATAACTGATTGTAACGCTAGTATTTACCTTCGTTTTAAACTTACTATTGATGCTGCACAGGCTGTAGATAGTTATTATTCTGCTAGTATTACTGCATGGAAGATATATATTGGGCATTACACCTAATTTTTTTTAATTTCTGAGGGATTAAAAACATGAAGGTGTCTATGGAGATTAGGAAAATATGAACAAAAAAATATTAATTGGAATTACATTTGTATCAATACTTTTTTTATCAATAAATGCAGGTGCTTTCACTGTTTATGATACTCTTTCTTTCGGTGGACAAGCAGAGATAACAGCATCTTCTCCACCTCCTGCTGAAACTGCTTTCACTGTTTATGATACTCTTTCTTTCGGTGGACAAGCAGAAGTAACTAGTCCACCATCATCTTCTACTTATGCTAAAAAAATTACGATAGATCATAATAAAATAAATGAAACAATATCTAATTTTCCACTACTTGTAAAATTTGATACTGATAGCAACCTTGCAAGTCATGCTCAGGATAACGGTTGGGATTTAATATTTAAAAACAGTGATAACACTTCTACTTATTACCATGAAATTGAAAAATTTGATGGAAGCACTGGTGAACTAGTAGCATGGGTTAATGTAACATCTGTATCACATGCTACTGATACTATTCTTTGGTTACATTACGGAGATGGAAGTGATACTGATACTAGTGATAGTACTAATGTTTGGGATAGAGATAGATATAAAGCAGTTTATCATCTTAACAGTACATCTGATAGTAGTTATATAGATAGTACTTTAACAGCTTATAACAGCCCAACTCTTTATAATTCAGGTGGTAAAATGGGAGGTGCATATCTTTTCGATGATTCAGATCAAAGTTATATGTCTGTATCTAGCATCATTGATCTTAGCGATCAGACAGTTATGACTACTAGTTTCTGGGTTAACATAGTTAAATTCCAAGATGATGGTTTTGACTATGAAGGAGGGTTGATGTTTGGAACTAAAGATGGTACTAATAGAGCTATTCTTCATTGGGTAGAAGAAGAAGGAGTTGATAACAACTGGTTAAAAGCTAAGTTTCTTTTACAAAACCCTAGTGCTTTTATTATGAGTGGAACTGATAACGGAGTTAACATGGGTAATGAAGGTGAATGGCATCATACAACTTGTGTATTCCATCAGGATTATGTAATACTTTATTTTGATGGTAAAAAAATTGTTAACAAAGCAGGTTCAACAGTTGCTATGAACCAGTTGACAAATGATACTTTTAACATTGGTCGTTATTATGAAACTACTTATCAATATTTTGATGCATATATGGATGAAGTCAGAGTTAGCAACTGTGATCTTAGTGCTAATTATATCAATGCAACTTTTCTTAATATGAATAACCCTAGCAGTTTTTATACTCTAGGTGCAGAGGTTGTAGCTGAAGGATATAATGCACCAACTATTACAAATTTTTCACCTACAGATGGTAGCAGTAATACAGTTCGTGGTGATATAGTTATATCAGCTGATTTCAGTGATGTAGATGGTAGTACTATGAATGCTTCTTGGTATTGGACTGGTAACTGGACTAGTATTGGTACAAATAATAGTATAAGTAATGGTACTTATCAGCAAACAATTTTTGGTAAATATCAGGAAACCATTGGTATAGGTGTTAATCTTTCTGATGGTACAAATTGGGATAATGAAACTTTTAGTTTCACTGTAGAACCTCTTTCAAAAATTGATGTTATCACAGTTTCTAATTATGATTATCAAGGTATTAATCTTAGTTGGACTAAAAATAGTAATACTTCTAATACATATATAAGATGGAAGAAAAACGTTGCTCCTACTAGTCGTACAGATGGAAATCTTTTAGTTAACAGCTCAGTTGAAAGTTATAACCATAGCAGCCTTGATTTTGGAACTCTTTATTATTATTCTATCTGGTCATATAACGTTACTGATAATGTTTACAGTACGGAATATAATAGTGGATATGCTTATACTAACCCTGGTAACCCTAGCAGTCTTCAGGATACTTATAAGAATACTAATAGTATAAGTCTACAATGGAGTAAAGGTGTTAATGCTACTAACACAGTTGTTTATATGAACCAGACAGGTCAAGGGCATTATCCTAATCGTACTAATGGAGTTATTAAAATCAATAATACTGGTAGTAGTGGAACTGCATCTGATCTTCAACCTGGTATAACATATTATTTTAGTGCATATAGTTTTAGTACAACTAGTGGTCTTTGGGGTAGTGGTAACGCTACTGATAGTGATGCTACTAGTACTGGTGCTGGAAATATTACTAGTCTAACAGTAAATCGTTTTAATGATGTACAATTGAATTTATCTTGGTCTAAAGATACTCCTAGTGATAGAACAGTTGTTCTTCGTAAAACTGGTAGTTATCCTACTAGTGTAACAGATGGAACTATTGTATATAATGGTAGTTTCAGTGTATATAATGATGATGGTCTTACTCCTGCTACACGTTATTATTATCGTGCATGGGCTTTTGCAGATGAAGAATTTGGAAATGGTTATGGTAGTGATGATAACATCACTAGACCTAGTTCACCTGAAGATTTCGTAGGAGATATAATTAACAATGAACTTGTAATAACTTGGACTAAAGGAACTGGTGCTGCTCGTACTCTTATCCGTAACAATACAGGTGTTTATCCTACTAGTGTAACTGATGGATATTTAGTTTATAACAACACTGGTGTTACTACTACTGTTACTGGTATAAGCAGTATTGATTATTATCGTGGTTGGAGTTATGTAGAAGTAGATGGAATACCAATTTATAGTATACCTAGTGATCTGCTTTGGGGTGGAGTTGAAATAAATGTTTATAAAGAAAACCAGCCTCATATAGAAATTGGTAACTATACTGTTAGTATTACTAATCCACCTGGTGAAGCATATGTTAACACTAGTCAGAATAACCCATTCCGTATTGATGTCAGCGATGTACCTAATGGTGAAGATATAACTATTCGTATTAGTAAAAATGGATATAAAAGTCGTACACAAATCATTGATCTTGATGTCAACACTTATTATACTTTAACTTTTTATCTAGCACCTGATGAAGCTGGTAGTCCACCTGGTGAAAGCAATGAACCTTGGTATATCCCACCGATTTCTGAGGAAACAGAGTTGAAAACTGTTACTGAAAGTGTAGATGATTATACAACTGATGAAACTGTAACTGCTGAATGTACCATTGAAAGTATTAGTGCTGTATATGTTTATAATGATAGTATTTATGGTGGATGGATTGAAATTGGTAACGATCTTTACAGTTACAGTCTTAACATTATAACTATTTCTAGTAATGCTTTAGATATAAATAGTAGTAGTATCAAAGTTCAGTATTACTGTGATTATGATGAAAGTTATACTAATCAATATGTGCTTTATGTACGTGATCGGATTGGTAATGGTATTGGTGAAGCTGTTGTAAACATCGCTAGATATATTAACACTTCTGATAGTTATCAAACTATTTATAATCTTGTTACTGATAGTAATGGTCAGGTCAACTGTGATCTTATGTCTAACATTGATTATTATTTTACAATTAGTCATATTAGTGGTACTTATGTAAATAGTTCTGTAACCTGGTCGCCACCTGATTATGATGATACTAAAGTTTTCATTCTTGATTTTACAGAGGTTTCTCCACCTGGTCCTGATAACCCTGCTGAATGTGTAGAAGTTGGTGCTGAAATTCAGGATAATACTTTGTTTGTAAACATTTCAAGTATATGTACTGGTAGTTTTACAGATATTCAAGTATTTGTTTATAATGAAAACTTTACATCTAATGTTACATCGTTTTTTGGTAATAGTAGCGTTGATACTGTTTTAAATAGTTATAGCTGTGATTTTACAGGTGTTAACAACAATGATACTTTCATTATCTATATTCATTATAATCATACACTTTGGAGTTATCAAACGGTTACAATAGTTATTGATGGTACTAATGTAACCGTTGATGATATTAGCGATGAAGTAAATACTTTATTTGACAGGTTGTATGGTACTAACCCGTTTGGATGGCATAATTTTATCATGTGGATTATTTTAATTGTTGGAATGTTTTATGCAGATCAGCAGGATGCTGGAAAAGTATTGGTTTTGCTTGGTGGAATATTTTTGTTTTTGAATATTGTCGTAGGTTTCAACAGTTATATTAGCACTCTTGCAGGTGGAGCTCTTCCTATTCTTATGGTCGTTGTAGGTATTCTGGTTATGTGGAGGGATAGTAATAAAAAGAAATAATGATGTTGTAAAAATTTTTGGTATCAGCGTTTTTACTTCTATGTTTTATTATGTTATACATGGTAATCAGATTCGTAATAATTTAGATGCTATCATACATTTATCTGGTAGTGTATGTTTTTTATGTTTACCAACTTTAATATTTTTATATAAGGGTAAAAGTAGGAGTGATGATAATATGAAAGATAATATTGATATGAAGGTGAAAAGTATATGAGTAATCCATTTTTTGAACGGTATGGTAAAGTTGTTCCTAAACCTAAACCTTCACCTGGTCCACAACCTATTATTAAAACACCCTCATCTCAACCCAAAACAAATACAAAAAGCGTTCCTGTAAATAAAGGAGTAATTAAACATATTGAAAATGTTAAAACACAGGTCGAAACTAGAAAAAATATTGCAGAAAAGATTATCTCTAATCAACCAGTTAACAAAAAACCTTCACCTGGCCCACAACCAATTATTATTAAAACACCTGATGAACGTATAATACCACAAGAAATTATAGATAATCAACCAGTTAACAAAAAACCTTCACAGGATTCAAAACCTAAACCTTCACATATGATACCTATTACGACAGATATAGAATTAAAACCTGAACCAAAACAGAAACCATATGATTATCTTATAAGGCATAGTCCTAAAGAAACATCAAAAAATTTAAAAATGTTTGAAAAAACAATGTATTCTTCTATGTCTATTCCTACTTTTAAAAAAGTTACAGATAAAGTATTTGACATATCTGTGAAAAGTGCAGTTAAAAATTTACCACCTGAAAAAAGAGAAGAATTTAGTTATTTATATACAGATTGGGAATCTATACCAGTAGAAGAACGTAAATTTTATCTTGGTAGTAAAACATATTTTAAAAACCTTAGTAAAAAAGAAAAAGAAACAATGTCAAAAAAATATCTTGAAAGTGAATCTTTTGAAAAATATATTAGTTCACCAAAAGGAGAACAAGAATTATCTGCAATTGCTAAATCTTTACAAGAAAAAGAAATGAAAGAAAAATATGGTCCTTTTGCTGTCAGCAGCGTTAGTATTTATGATTATGATAAAGCAAAAAAAGAACTTGCATTTAGTAATGTTTTCAAAAAAACTAGTGTTTTTAAAGATTTAGGTCTTAGAACTAAATATAAACGATCATTTATAGAATCTGGTACATCAGCAGCAGCGTTTCCTATTACTCTTTTTCAAACAGGTGTAAAATATGTTACTGGTAAAGGTAGTTATACTGACCCTATTTCCCGTATACAAACAGGTAAAACATTTTTACCAGATGTTAACACAGAAATTATTGAACCTGTTAAAATTGGTGCTCCTAGTGGTCTTATATCTACAACGATCTCTGAAGGGATAGGTTTTGCTACTGGTAAAAAATCTGGAGAGTTTAAAAAATATATGGATGACCCTGTCGCTGGTGGTTTTGCAACTGCTGGAGAAATTGCAGGTTTTATGGTAGCTGGTAAATTAGTCAATGTCGGTAAAGTTAAAGCTTTTAAAGGATTAAAAATTGCAAGATCAGGTATTATTTCTAAAACTGGTTGGAATGTACCAGGTTACAGTTCTTTTATGAAATATAGGCCATCTAATATTGCTAGAACTATATGGTGGAAAGGAAAAGAAAAACTTGGTTATGCTAAATATGTACCAGAGGAGCAGGTATGGCATCCTGATGTCTTAGCTAGTAAAACAAAGTTTGCTGAAGCATCCAGCCCTCAAGATATGATTAAAGATTTTTATAAAACCAAAGCTGTAAGTGGAACAGATGATATACTTGGGATACATGCAGCACCACATAGATTTAATCCATTAACATATGTCAAAAAAGGAACAAGTGAAACACCAGGTCTTAGCGTATCTGCATATGGAAAAGGAAGTCCACATTTTTTAAAAGTTAGTGGATATACTACAAAAGCTGAAGGTATCAGTCTTTTTCCTCAATTTTATAGACCTACTGCTCCTGTTTTTAATCTTAGAGATGTTTTTAGAATACCTAAAGGTCTTAGAGGAGCATCTTATAAACAAACAGGTAAATATATTTTGAAACAACCTAAAGGACCTTATGCTTGGGTTGCACCTAAAGCTGAACGTGGTGGTCCTGAAATTGAAGCTATAATTCGTGCTGGAACTATTGGTGCTCGTAAAAGTAGTTATTATTATACTACTTATAAAGGAATGACAATTCCTTTACCTCGTTATAAGTTATTTGGTAAAGGTATTTCTTCTACTGCTAAAACTAGTTTAAAATATTCTCCATATGTTTCTAAATCTAAAGATTTTATTAGTTTATCATATTATGGTGGGTCTAAACCAATATCTATTATTTCTCCTAGTATGTTAATATCTAAGTCTTTGTATTATTCTAAACCGTTTACTATTTCAAGTAGTTATAAAAAACTGTTTAGTTCAAGTATTAAACCAGCTAGTTACACATCTTCAGCTAAAAGTTATCTTTCCAGTGGTACTAGTTATTCTAGTGGTGTTAGTTACACATCTTCAGGTGGTTCAAGTGCTAAAAGTTATCTTTCCAGTGGTACTAGTTATTTTCCTTATAGTCCTACTTCTAGTTTTACTAGTTATAAACCATCTTCATCTACTAGTTATACATCTTCAAAACCTTCATATAAATCTAGTTTTACTAGTTATAAACCATCTTCATCTACTAGTTATAGTAAAAGTAAATCTAGTTACAGTCCTAGTAAATATAAATCTGGTCTATACAAATATGGAGATGAAGAAATGAAATTTAAAAAACCAAAAGTTGATAAAAAGTTATACAAAACAAAATACAAGTTTAGAAGTATAAATGTTAAAAGTCCTTTTAAACCTATTAAACTTTCAAAAGGAGGATTGTTTTAACTATGGGTACTGCTGCTCTTTACGCACTTGATTATCTAGGAGGATTAGCAATTTTTGGACTTGCATATTATGTACTTAATGGTATACTTGTAGAATTTCAACTTATTGGAACTGATAACCTTGTAACTGAATATGCTAACATGTTTTGGACTGGTGCATTAGTAATATATCTCGTTCTTGGTTTATTCTGGCTTCCAAGAGTTTTAAAAGAATGGCGTGAAGGAGGATAAAATTAAACATGATTGATAGTATAACTAAAGCAGGTGTAACATTTGTATTCTACCTATTTTTAATGTTAACAGTTTTTTATATACTCGGTGGTCCTATCGATCTAATTTTTGATGGAATAATTGATAACAGTGCATATGACCAAGTTGCACAGTTTGGACCTAATTATAAAACTGCTGTTCGCATAGCTTTTGCAATAGGAATCACCACTCCTGTTGTATGGCTTGTTGCAAAGGTCTTCAGTCGTGAACCAGCTATGTTTATCAGGAGGAAATACTGATGCGTGAAACATTTTTTCAGATCTGTATTATTTTTGCAGTACTTCTCATTATTTTCAATCTTTCAATAGTTTTCATTAACGCTTTAAACGTATTTGGTAACACCGTTGAAGCAGGTATAGATATAGGTAGTAATGATAATTCTAGTCAGGTTTTCAAAAAAATTACAGGTCTTGATGGAGGTGCACAATATATATGGTTTACAATACTTGGAGTATCTGGAATACTAAGTATAAGTGTTGCTATACTGATGCATAGTGCTGTACCTGTAGGAGTATGGATTTTTAGTGAAGTATTCTGGACTAGCTATGTAAGCGTTATAGGTACAATTAATGTTAACAACGTTTTCACATCTGAACCTATGAGTTATTTTCTTTTAATTTTTACAGTAGGTCTTATCTTCGTGTGGATGGGTGCACTTGCTGGTATGTTCAGTGGGAGTGGATAAAAATATGACGTTGAATGGTACAGAATGGCTTAACAATCCTTTTAACACTACGTTTAGCCCATATACTAATCTTTTCAAAGAACTCATAGGAATAGGTGGAGCTTTCTGGCTTATACCAATTGTAGGTCTTACATTTGGAATATATGTAAAAACTGAAAACCCTGTAATGGCTACTATGTTTATGATCGCGTCTGGAGCTCTTCTAAGTGCTGGAAACATTTTTACAGGTAACAGTGAAATGAGTATATTATTCACAGTGTTCACAGCACTTGGAATAACAGGATTAGCAGCTAGTCTGCTTAATAGGGAGAGATAAAAAAATATGTGGAGTGTAATATTTATAGCATTATTGGTAACAGCAGTACTTTTCATGTTGTTAGGTTTTATATTTGTTGAAAAAGATAATCTTATGCTTGCAACTACTTTTATACTAGTTACTACTGTTATATGGTTTACACTTAGTGCAGCAGTAATTGAAATAGAATTTCCATATACAGCTATACAAAACAATAACACAATAGTTACTGGTACTCATACTTGGGGTGATAGTACAGCAGTATCTCTTATGTATTTCTTCATGCTTATGGGAGTTATTGAAATGTTTTATGGTCTTGGAACTATTCCATTTATGGTGTTTAATCAGTATCAGAAACGACATGCTGATAAATTTGGTAAAAGAAGTAAATATTATAAAAAATTTTATAAAATTTGAAATAGGTGAATATATGATGAAAGAAGATATAATTAAAAAATTTGGTTTTAAAGCAGGTGTTCTAAGTACATTAGCTGTTGTTTTTGTTGTTGTACTTCTTATGAATTGGAATGTTGGTAATAGTGGTGTTACTACTGTTACTCGTAGTTGGCAGGAAGTACATCTTCCACATGTTGGTGAGAATAGTCCTACTGCTGGTGCTACTACTATTATAACTGCTGGTATCGCTAAAGATGGCGTAACATGGACAAGCAACCTATCTTATGGAACTGATACGTGGCATACTACTGATACAAATGATACTCATGCTGGTGATAATGTTCCTTATGGTACTAATGTTTATATTTTTCAGAAGTTGTTTATCAATGCTAGTGATTTGATTAATACTGATGGTATTGACAACTTTGACCTTACATGGTGGAATAGTTGGCTTAACTGTACAGATTTATCTGTATCAAGTCTTGAAATGACAGAAGCCAATATTAGTGGTGTTACTAACTGTGATACTAATGGTATTTTTGTCCATGTTTATGCTGGTCCTTATCAATGGAATAAAGGTCAGAATGTTACAGGTATTCAGATTAAAAACAAAGTGTTTAGATGAACTTAAAAAATAAGTCTTGGTTTACATTACGTAATATGTCAATAGTTTTGGGTAGTTTTATTCTTGGTGTTATTAGTGTTTTATTTTTGTTCGGTGGTTTTTTGGTTCCTAATGGTTTTCTTAGTACTGGTTTTAAATCTGAAGATGTTAAACAAGAAAATGTTGAAGATGAAAACCCTGGTGAAAGCGATTTTTTTATAAGTGTACCTGGGCAGGTAACTAAAGACTTTAATTGGAGTAGGGCTAGGGTTTGGCTTAATAACCGTATTAAAGTTTTTCTTGAAGGACAGGTTAATGGACAGGGTGATTGGATACAGGGCAATCAGTATCTTAATGTTGATATGGAAGATATTGGGAATAATGCTCTTAAAAGTACGTGGAATTTTACTACTCCTGTTGCTGGTAATTATAGGCTTACTGTTGTTGTTGATGCTGATACTTTTAATGTTAGTCAGACTGATACTTATGAATATACTCTTAGTCTTGAAGCGTTTAATAATACTTTTAGCCTTATTTTTAACTATGAAGATTTGCTTCAGTATAGTAATCTTATTTTTAATCAAGGGCGTACTGATTATAATGGTCGTGATGTATTCTTTTTTAGGGTTAGGCGTGATAATGTACCTGCTAACTTTTTTGTTAGTTGGGATCCTTCTTATGAGGTTACAAACGCTGGTAATGAGCTTTATAACATGGGGCGTACTGTTGCTCATGGGATTGACGGCAGGCTTTGGTGTATATATCAGTCAGCGACTGGTGGTGCTAATATTGAATATTCAGATGATCAAGGAGATACTTGGATTCTTGATCATAATTTTGATTTAACAGGTACAGATTTTTATGGTAGTGTGGCAACAGACAGCAACGGTGTTTGCCACATGATGTACTATTTGTTGGATACTGATTATAAAATTATTTATAGTAACTCATCAGACTGGACAACAACCCATACAATTTCTAGTGGTGCAGAACATAATTGGAGGCATAGTTTTGCAATAGATAGTAACGATAATATACATATGGTATATAAGGAACAAGAAGGAACTGTTAGCACATATGAGCTTATGTATATTAACAGTCTTGACAATGGTGGCAGTTGGAACACTCCTAAAAAATTAGAAAACGAAGTAGATGAGGCTGATGATAACTGGGACCCTGATATAGCGATAGATAGCAGTAATAATATTCATGTCGTTTTCGGGATGGAAGATTATGCTAACGGTTATGATCAGATAGGACATATTGTATCAACAGATGCAGATACGACAGTCAGCGAGAGTAGTACATGGTCTAGTTGGACTGCTGATGTAATAACTGATGACAGCAACCATAATCAGAGGTATCCTAAAATCGCTATAGATATGAATGATACGTTACATGTTGTCTGGCACGGTGTAGATCAAGCTAATGGTAAAAATCAGATAGGTTACTGTAGTAAACCCTCTGGTAGTGGTTGGAATGCGGTAGAATATATAACAGATGATTCTAGTTATGATCAGACTTTTGCAACTGTTAGCGTTACACAAGATGATGATGTATGGGTTGCATGCACAAGTGTGGGTGATGATGATTTTACATATGTTGTTAACTATAGCAGTAGTTCTTCTTGGTCATCACCTGTTAAGTTTAACCCTATTGTTTCAGAAGATTTTAGACATATGAGTGGCGTTTATTCGCGTTTTCCAGAAGTTGATAATAAAGTCGCTGGTATTCCTTCAAGCGGGTTTGCTGTTCTTTGTGAAGATGTCGATGATAATGATATATGGTATATTAATTTAAGTGTTATTTGGGATACTGACGAAAGTGGTGGAGAACCACCAGTACAACCAGAATACAACTATGCACCAACTATAACAAACTTAAACCCTAACAACCATAGTACAAACATTCCAATAAGTGGCAACATGTCTGCAAACATTAACCTATCATCTAGTTTTGATTTCAACTGGACCATTGAACTAAAATGTAATGGTACAGATCAAAACGCTAGTGGATTACATGAAAAAAGTGGTAGTAAAGGATTTACATATAGTGGACTAGATTATTCCACTACTTATACATATTATGTTAATGCGACTAATACAACTGGTGGAGGTACTAATAGTAGTTATGGTTTTTTTACAACTACAAGTGCACCTCGGAGCTGGCAAGACTTTTTCATGTTTGAGTTTTCTGCTTCTAATACTTATACACAGACTTGGCAAGATCTTAGTATGTTTGAATTTAGTGCGAGTAATTCAGAGGGGAAAACCTGGCAAGATTTGTCTATGTTTGAGTTTTCTGCAAGCAATAGCAGCCAAAGGGTTTGGAATGATCTTTCCATGTTTGAGTTCTCAGCTTCTAATACAGCTACTTGGACAGATTTTAGTATGTTTGAATTTAGTGCTAGTAATTCAGATAGTAAAGTCTGGAATGATCTTTCCATGTTTGAGTTTTCTGCTTCTAATACTTATACACAGTCTTGGAATGATCTTAGTATGTTTGAATTTAGTGCTAGTAATAGTTCTAAAGTGGTTTTAACTATTTCAAATATTTATCCTAGTAATAATTCTTATATTAATACTTTAAGACCTGATGTTTATTTCACAGTTAATCATGCTAGTGGTCAGGCTATGAATTACAGTATCTATAGTGGAACTAATCTTTCAAATGTTACAACACTACTCACTAATGTTAGTAGTGTATATAATGGTACATATGATTATATTTTTATTTCTGCTTCTAACTATACAGATTATTACTGGCGTATACAAGTAGTGAGTGGCGATGTTGAAATTAATGAATATCTTGTATTCACTCCTTATCTTAGTGGTGGTCAGATGATTAGTACTCCTGGTTTTGAATTATTATTATTTTTTATGTCTTTGTTTGTAGCAGTATATATGTTTAAAAGGAGGAAAAAAGAAATTGTTTGAAAGAAAGGAGAGATTATATGT
>Ga0272441_10008383_pt1 | contig 16373 bp, 14 predicted proteins | sample SSMProp6N_FD_193582 | JGI IMG/M metagenome (GOLD analysis project Ga0272441, IMG submission 193582) | Marine sediment archaeal communities from Little Sippewissett salt marsh, Falmouth, MA, United States - SSM-Prop-6N | ecosystem: Environmental > Aquatic > Marine > Wetlands > Sediment ... | reverse complement strand
CTAGCCAGCAGGTAGATCACCACCAGGATGCTGGCTTTGTGCAACACCGTGCTGGTCGTTGTCCAGAACGACCCGCCAGCTAAAGCTCGGAATGTACCTTGAGCAGAAATGGTGTTCGGGGCAGGCATCTACCGCTTTCCGTCAGTCACGGCCTTTAGAATCCGTTCGGCCGCGTGACCGTCCCCATAGGGGCTAACCCTAGGCCACTTCGACAGGTCCTGACTCAGCAGCTCGCGGCAGCCGGCTACGATTCGCTCGCCCTCGTTGCCGACCAACTTAACCACGCCCGCCTCGACGCCCTCGGGCCGCTCGGTCTTGCTTCGCATGACCAGCACGGGCTTGCCCAGGCTGGGCGCCTCCTCCTGGACGCCCCCTGAGTCGGTCAAAATGAGGCAACTTCGCTCCATCAGCCAAGCGAATGCGGCGTACGGCTGAGGCTCTATCAAGTGTACACCATCGACGTTGCCCAGGATCGCTCTGACCGGCTCCTGCACGTTGGGGTTCAAGTGTACCGGGTACACCCAGGCTATATCAGGGTTATCGGCCGCCAGCGTGGCGATGGCCCGGCAAATCTGCTCGAAGCCCTCACCGAAGCTCTCGCGCCGATGGCCGGTGATCAGGACCATGCGCCGGTCGCCCACGTGCCGGTCGGCCCAATTGCGGATGGCGGCCACGTCCGGTGACGGACAGGTCCGGTTCTTGTCGAGCACCCAATGCAGTGCGTCGATCACTGTGTTGCCGGTGACCACGATACGGTCGGCGGGTGTGCCCTCGGCCAGCAGGTTGGCGCGGGCCTGCTCGGTGGGAGCGAAGTGGAGGTCGGCGACCTGGCTGGCCAGGCGGCGATTGATCTCCTCGGGAAACGGCTGGCGCTTATCGTTGGTCCGCAGCCCCGCCTCGACGTGGGCCACGCGAATATCCAGGAAGAACGCCGCTACTGCCGCCGCCCACACCGTCGTTGTATCTCCCTGCACCAGCACCCAGTCCGGGCGGACGGTGGCCAGCACTTTGCTGACGCCCTGAATCGTCCTGGCACTGATGTCGGCCAGCGTCTGGTTAGGCCTCATCAGATCCAAATCGACGTCGGGCGTGATGTCAAAGACAGCCAGCATTTGATCGAGCATTTCACGATGCTGCCCTGTCACGCAGACGTGGCTGATCAAACGATCCGGCTGCTGCCCGGCCAACAAGACTATAGGGGCCAGCTTGATGGCCTCTGGACGCGTGCCGAATACAAAACACAATTTGGTCATAAATGCTCACCCGTACTGTGTCGCGAGGGATCATAACGACCGGACCGCCGGCAATTCCGCCAGTCGGTTCCGGGCTCGTCCTGTCATGTGCCAAACAATGCTCTACTCTGAACTTACGCCATGGCGCCACCTATTCATCGATCAGCGAGCGGCGAGACCTGAGCCTGCCGTAGGATCTGCGGCAGGTCGTCGCGTGACGGTATTCGTACGTAGATCCGTGTTCGCACCGGCAGCATCACCCAGTCCTTCCCAGTGTTCAGTGGCGCGACCTTCTGGTGCTCATAGTTGGTAATCCTCACTTGCTTCGGCGGGATCGGCAGTCTCACCTGAACGGGATGGTTGGTCGGCCACAGTGACACGGTCTGTACCGCATCCACCGGTTCGGTGAGAAAGATCCGCACGGTGGACTCGGACCCACCGTACATGTCTGTAATCTGATTCGCGCGCGACAGGTGGTATGCCCCTCCCTCCTCTCTCACGAGCATGAAATCCGTCTTCGGCTGGCGCACCCGGACGGTAACCGACGGTTGGAAATAGTGAGTAAGCCTTAGTGTTTCCAGCGTCCGAATGATCGACAGGATGGGTTCGAGATGAGGATGCGTGTCCAGCTCCCCAGGACTGGTGAAAACGGACACCACTGCGTTCGTACCCAGGGCCTTGACGAAAGCGTATTCCACCTCATCGATCGTGGTACGGCGCATGCCCCATCGGCCTGAGCGAATCGGCAGCCAACCGATATCAGCGGTCATCATCGCCCGCCGAGCGCGGGGGACCGAATGAGCTACGGCATAGTCCACCTCCAGCTTGAGGTCATCGGAAACCCACCCGTAATCCCGCTGGCCCGTCCGGGTCATCAAATGCCAGGAGAATCGCGATTCGGCCGCTGCTTGGACTATTACAGGTGGCGGGACGAGTTTTCGCAGAAGCACGAGTTCGCCGTTAGCAACGGTGTACCACAGCGGCGGAGGCACGGCCTCAGCGCCGTTTATGTACACCCAGTCAAAACCGGCTGCCTCATACGCACGCGCAATGTCGCGCGCCAACTCCTGGAGCAAATCTGTCTCGTGGTCGATGAAAAACGTCCGGCGACTGGTGCCAGTACGAAGATGCCCAACCTGTGTCCCAGCCGGGTGACGCGTCGCCTTCGTTCCGCACTGGCCGCGCTTGCAGCCAGTGAAACCGTAAGGCGGCGTCACCGACACGCCGGTGTAAGCAACAATCTCGTCGTGTATGCGGAGGTACTGCATGCCACCGTCTGTCGGCCAGTCGGCTGGGACCTCGAGGACCTCGATGTGGTCCGCGGAAGCGTCAACGTCTCGTCTCAGCGTGGCGCGCGCATCCACGTACAGGCGGCGGTCGGGCTTGGGCGTTACGTAGGCACCGTGATTGGGAACGACTGTGGCGATCAAGTGACCGCCGGCCAGCATGCCGGCTTTTCGGATCCTGCCGACGGCCGATTTTAATTGCGCGACCCCGCCGGGGAAGTTCTCAGCAGGTACCTCGTACCTTTGACTCGTATCGGCCCAGCTATCCGTTTGCACCAGGATCGAGCCGAATCCACCCCGGCTGGCGTAGTCGATCAGTCGATCGATGTTGGCGTGTGTCACATTGTAGGCCAGAACGTACGGCCGTCGGTTTGCTTCGTTGATCTTACCCTTCAGACCTATCGGGATATCGTAGGATTCCTCGATGGTCATGATCCGATCGGATAGCTCGCTGGCCCGGCAGGCAAACAAGGCCGCCCTGCGACCGATCATGGCCTTGTCCGGGTCCACGCCCGGCAAGTTGCGATGGGCGGTGGCCATCAGTCGCCCACCGGCGCCCTCGAGTCCCCGCAGTCGCACCGTCGGTGAATCCACGATCAGACCCAACCGCATGTCGTCAATCACCAGGAAACGCTCAGCAAGCACATCCGTCGTACCGACCGCCCGGACGTTCACGAAGCGCAACTCGTCGGGATCGCCTCGCAAGTCGGCTACTTCGATCTGGAGATACTCGTCATCCTTCGCCTCAATGACAATTCGCACGACCACGGGCGAGCCGGGGAACTCGAAAACCAAACCGCGGTTCGTCGGGCGCATACGGATAGACGTCAGCGTCCTTCCGCCAACGACGGCCGAGCAAAACGGCGTCGCCGCACCGACCAGCGTGGGTTTGCCCTCTCGCTCGATGCGACAGCGCGCCGTGGCCTGGGGTGAGATCGTCAGCGTCAACGGCCCGGCGCGAAACTCGGCAGTCTCGTCGGCCCACGCAAGAGCCGGCCACGCAATCAGGACCACCATGGCGACGGGCAGCGCGGTTCGGCTGGTTGCTGACATCAGTTCAGGTTTCCGAACAGGTCCACGGTCAGGCGACATCACTTAGGCTCGCACCCGGCGAGCCCTTGACCCAGCAGCCCATCGACGCGCCCGGTCACTCCGTTTCACGAGGCCGCTACCCCGTCGTGTTGATCCAGCCGGCGCCGAATGTCGTCGATGATGGCGCGAAGCGTGTCGTCCAGCTTTGTGCGAGGTTCGTAGCCGATCGTCTCTTTGACCCGATCCAGGCACGGCACCCGCCGCATCATATCGTCAAACGGGCGGCCGTAGGCTTCCTCATACGAAAGATACGTCTTCTCACTCTTGCTGCCGGTCATCTTGATGATCTTGTCGGCTAGGGCGTCGATCGAGATTTCCTCGTTCGAGCCGATGTTGTACACTCGCCCCGGTGCGTCGGCGCTGGTCATCAGGGCCACCATCGCGTCGATCACGTCGCCCACGTACGCGAAGCAGCGGCTCTGCTTGCCCGTTCCGTACACGCAGAGCGGCTCGTCCGTCAGCGCGGCCGTTACGAAGCGAGGGATGACCATGCCATAGCGGCCCGTCTGACGAGGCCCCACCGTATTGAACAAACGCACCACGGCCACCGGCAGATCGTACTGGGCGTGATAGGCCAGGCCCAGGAACTCGTCGATGGCCTTGCTGCACGCGTAGGACCATCGGGAAAACCGCGTGCTGCCCAGGACGGTATCGTCGTCCTCGCGGAACGGGACGGCTTCGCTCTTGCCGTATACCTCGCTGGTCGAGGCGAGCAGCACCGTCTTGCGGAACTTGTTGGCGACCTCCAGGACCACCTCCGTGCCGTGGATGTTGGTTTCGATGGTGTGCACCGGCTGATCGACGATTAATTGCACGCCGACGGCGGCGGCAAGATGGAAAACCACGTCGCACGGCTCGACCAGGATGTGCATCGTCTCGGAGTGGCGCACGTCATCGTATACGAAGCGCAGCCGTGGGTGGTTCTCGATCGACCTGAGGTTGTCCAGACTGCCCGTGCTGAGATTATCGACCAGGACCACCTCGTGCCCGGTTTGCAGCAGCCGCTCGGCCAGGTGCGACCCGATAAAGCCCGCCCCGCCGGTGATCAGTGCCTTCATCTAACGGTCCTCCTTGCCTGGCCTGACCTCAGCAGACACCTTGCAGGTTGTGTCCGTTTCAACTCGGTCTGGCTGCTTGCCAAGCGGGCCGCTGCACGACGCGCCGTCTGCCGCGTGGCCGCCGGCGGGTCCTCGCCCGACATACCTGCACTTCACACTCACGCACCAGCCCGACGGCTGCCTTCCGTACCCAGCAGCGACTTGCCCTGCATATCCGCCGGCACGGGCTCGCCGAGCATTTCCAGCACCGTCGGAGCAACGTCATACAGGGTGGCGGTGTCGTCTCGCCCTCGGCCGGCCAGCGATGGGTGGCTGAAGCAGTACATTCCCATCTGGGCGTGGTTGGCATCGTCCGGACCGGTGTCGTTCTCGAACGTATAGATCGAGCCGTTGCCCACCGTACCCACGCTTCGCCACCGAAGACCGCCAAAGATCACAATCAGGTCGGGCGGCACGCCACGCACGTTGCGGTAGATCTCCTGCGGTCGGTACACACGCGTGGGGATCGGTTGGCCGTGGTGGTCGGGAATGGCCTGGATCTTGGCAATCAACTCGTCGCGGACGGCCTCGTATCGATCCGACGAGACCTGCCCGCCGGGTTCCCGGCCCGCCACGTTGACGAAACAGCGGCCGTAATAGCCGCCCTCGCCCCAGGCAACGGTCTTGGACCAATCCACCAGATCGAAATTAAATCGCGTCGGGCCGTCCGGCGGCTGCTTCAGCGTCAGGTACCCCTCCTGAATCAGCCAGTCGTTGAAGCAGATTCCGCCTTCCATCAACTGCGCGCCGTGATCGCTGACGATCCAGACCGCTGTCTTGTCCAGGTCCATCGCGTCGAGCAACTCGCCCAGCAGTCCATCAAAGTGCTTGTAGTAGTCCCGGATGGCATGTTCGAACTCGTTGCCCGGCTGGTACCGGTGGTGATCCTGATCCATGAACTGCCAGAAGCCATGGTGAAGGCGGTCGTGGCCCATTTCGACCATCCAGAATAAGTCCCACGGATGTGCGGTCAGCAGATGTTTGGCCAGCCGAAAGCGCTTGTCGGTCATTTCGTAGATCTGATCGAGCAGCCAGCGCTTGTTCTCCGTTCGAAAGCCCCTGACATCGAGCAGGTACTCGCCGACCTCCCGCGCGATCTCCGCCTCCAGCGCCGGCGGATAGGTGAACTTCTGCGGCGGTTTGCCCGGCAGCACCGGCGTCAGAAAGCCCGTCACCATGCAGCCGTTGACCGGCCGGACGATCGGATACGTCTGCGGCACCCCCAGCACGATCACCTGCTTGCCGGCCTGACTGAGCAGGTCCCACAGTCGCGGCTCACGGATCGCCAGACTGGTGGCGATCGTCAAATTGTCGTAGGAGTGGTCGCCGCGGTTGCGGAACCCATAGACGCCCAACGTGCCCGGATCCTTGCTGGTGGCCATGCACGACCAGGCCGGCACGGTAATCGGCGGCATGCAACTCTCGAGGTTACCGAACGTGCCTGCTTCGGCCAAGCGACGGATGTTGGGCAGTTCGTCGATGAAGCGCTCGAAGGTCAGTACCGGGTCGGCGCAGTCCAATCCAATAATCGCTACCTTCTCGATCGTGCTCATTTGTACAGTGCCCCTTTACTCCTTCATCGCCTTGATGAGCAGATCGGCGACCTCGGGACGGGTGAATTCGGCCGGTGGACGCTGACCCGCACGCAGCATCTCGCGGACCTTCGTACCGCTGAGAAACACTCGCTGCTCCTTGCTGCTGTTGGTCGTCTTGTCCGACGCCATGCCCTCGGTCTGCTGGCAGTAGAAGGAATGCTCGAACTTCAGCGGCGTGATGCCCATCAAGCCCGGATCAATTCGGTCGAAAATCTTCTGCGCATCGTAGGTGCCGTAGTAATCGCCCACTCCGGCGTGATCGCGCCCCACGATAAAATGCGTGCATCCATAGTTCTTCCGGATCGTCGCGTGTAGTACCGCCTCACGCGGGCCGGCATACCGCATGGCCGAGGGCATGCAACTCAGCAGTACCCGCTCGGGATTATAGTACTTCTCCAGCAATACTTGGTAGCACCGCATGCGCACGTCGGCCGGGATGTCGCCCGGCTGCGTCTGCCCCACCAATGGATGGATCAACAGCCCGTCGCAGATCTCCAGCGCACACTTGGTTAGATACTCGTGTGCCCGATGGATCGGGTTTCGGGTCTGGAACGCCACCACGGTCTGCCACCCGCGCTGCAAGAACACTTCGCGCGTCCGCGACGGCGGCAGGCGATGCTCGGCGAACTCCGGCTCATACCGGGGACAGAGCACCGCCAACGGACCTGCCAGGCAGACCTCGCCGCGACTCTGCAACACGGCCACGCCGGGGTGCTTGACGTCGTCGGTCAGGTAAATCTTCTCCGCTTCCTTGGCCTTGTCGTGCGGGTACTTCTCCTGAAGCGTCATGACCGCCAGCGGCCGATCCTGCTCGTCGGTCAGACAAACCTCCTGGCCCGGCTCCAGGCTGTCGGCCGTTTGCCGATCCACGCAAAACGTGATGGGAATCCCCCACGGCAGACCGTTGGCAAGCTGCATTCGGTCGCAGACGGCATGGAAGTCTTCCGATCCCATGAACCCTGTCAACGGACTGAATGCCCCGATGGCAATCATCTCCAGGTCGCACTGCTGCTGCTCGGGCAGGACGATCTTCGGCATACTGGCCAGTCGCTGCTCGACGGCCGAACGCTCCGCTTTGCCCACTACCCGATCGATCAGTTCGCCGCCGTGCGGCTCGATTAATCCGTCTGTCGTTGTCTTCATATTACTCCACCCACTGTAGGTCGTTCCAGCCCGCCGCACGCCGCACGCTACCAGCACGACACAGCGGAGGCAGCACTTTCATGTCTGCCAGACGCGTGTCCGGTCACGTCGATTGAGATTTTGCAGGAGCGACGATTCCGCGCTCCGCCAGTAGTTCCAGCACGCTGGCCGCCGCTTCCTGCGGCGTCTGCTTGTCGGTATGCACAACCAACTCAGGCTTCTCGGGCGCCTCGTACGGATCGTCGATCCCCGTAAACTGCTTGACCTCGCCGGCTCGAGCTTTGGCGTAGAGCCCCTTGGGATCGCGTTGCTCGCAAATCTCCAGGGGGGCCTCGACGTACACCTCGATAAACGGCAGGCCGGCCTGCTCGTGCAAAGCTCGCGCTTTGTCCCGATCGGCTCGATAAGGACTGATGAAGCTGGTCAGGACGATCAATCCCGCGTCGGCGAAGAGTTTGGCTACCTCGCCAATGCGCCGGATATTCTCCTCCCGGTCTTCCGCCGAAAAACCCAGATTCCGGTTTAACCCGTGGCGAACGTTGTCGCCGTCCAACACATAGGCCAATCGCCCCGATTCAACCAGGGCATGTTCCACCGTAAACGCCACCGTACTCTTGCCCGATGCGCTCAGCCCCGTGAACCAAATCGTGACGCCCTTCTGCTTGAGAAGTTGCTCACGGTCCGCCCGGTCGACGTGCCCCTCATGCCAGGTGATATTCGTTGCGGCCTGCTTGGTCACTATCTTGCCTCCAATCATTCATGCCGTTTTCGGCAACATGAGCCGCTACCACGGCCCCAGACGCGTTGATTATCTGGTATGCTCGATCCGTTTCAACGTTACGGATAAAAACGATTACCCTCTTCGCGATCGCGTCTGCACCATACGGACATACAGATGCCTACACAACCAATCGACCATCTCATCTACTCAATGCATCGGCATACGCCACGATCACCGATGCTGCTGCCACCGCCGCGGTCTCCACGCGGAGTGTCGTACAGCCCACACACACCGTCTGGGAGCCCGCCGCCTCCAGGGCTGCCGTCTCCGGGGCGGTCAGGCCCCCTTCCGGGCCGATAACCATCAGGATTGAACGAGGCGCCGCCACGTCCCGCAACGCCAACAGCAACGGGCGGCCAGGCCCACCCACTAGCCGCAACTCAAAGCCGGCTGCCTGCTCTATTACAGTGCTAACATCCTGTTGCATAACGATTTGTGGTAGCCACGCCTGCTGCGACTGCTTGGCCGCCTCCACCGCCCGACGCCGCCACCGTTCGACGGTGGCCCCGCCGGCACGGGCTGCACTGCGTGCGAAATTCACGCCCCAGATCGCCCCGACCCCCAGTTCGGTGAGCTTCTCGGCCAGCCAAATCTGCCGAGAGCTCTTCGCCGCCGCCACCGCCACCGTCAGGCACGAAGCTGACGGCCGCGGCACCACCCTGTGTTCCGCCAACTCGACACACAGCCTCTCACGTCCGTCTGCCGACACGATGCGTGCATCGGCTTCGGTCCCGGCCCCGTCGAACAGCACGACGGGCTCACCTACCCGCAGACGGCGGGCGCCCAACGCGTGTCGTGCCTCCGCACCGTAAAGCTCGATCCGTGGGCTCGACGGCTTCGTTTGGGGCGCTGGCTCTGCTGCCTTTGCCAACCCCGCGTAATGGAAGCGTGGTATCGACACTGGTCGATTATGGCCTTGCTCGCACGCGGCGGCAACCCACCCCGGTCAAGCGCCCCCCCTGTGTGGCCGATAAGACCCTTGCCAACCGAGCGAGGAGAGACCGAGCCGTGCCCGGAGACGCCAGCGACAAGCAACCGCCAAGACCCTCCGGTGGTGGAAGCGACCCCCTCGCGGAGATGTCCGCTCGCAACGTCGAGGAGGCCATCGCCCAGGCTGAGGGACTCGCCGCCGACGCGGCTGAGCAGGTTGGCGCCGGCGAAGAGCAGCCCAAGACCGACCAAACGCCTGCCCAAGGCGGGTCTGGCACCAACGGACAACCCGGCGGAAGCGCCTCCCAATCACCCTCGGATTCATCGGCCGAGGGTCCTGCCGAAGCCGACCCCGTCGACGAGAAGCTCGCTCAGCTGGAGGCGCTGCTTTCCGGCGTGCGGGACGACGGGCAGGAGCCCAAGCCCAAGCCGCCTGCAAAACCGGCCAAGCAGCCTGAATCGCCGACTTCCGACGACCCACGCGAAGGCACGTCCGGTGAGGGCGCAAGCGGGCTCTCCGAGCAGGAAGCCAACGAACTCGACGAGTTGATCGCGGGCGCCGTTGACGCCGAGGCCATCGAGGGCGCCGAGTCAGGCGCCTCCACCGACCCACAAGACGCGCAGCAATCTGCCGACCGGGACGATCAGGCAAATGTCGCCGATCATGTCGACGACACCGACCGAGACGGATCCGACGATCACTTGGACAACACCCTTTTGGGTTGTGTCGACGCGGCTCGGGCAGTGGTAGCGCAGGCAGTCTGCATCACCTTCGAGGTACTAGACCGGCCCTTCCAACGGCTCCATCAGCAAGCCAAGGATATCATCGGGTGGGTCGGACTGGCCACCCTGCTAGTAGCCGCCGTCGTGCTGGTGATCTCCTTTCTGATTGGTTGAGCCGGCCGCTCGACCAACCCCTTAGTCTCTTACGGACGATTGGAGACAGACCAACACCCGCGCTGCCGTTGTACTATCCTCCTGATGCATATCTCGATGGGCCGATGATGCCGAACCTGATGGGCGCGACCGGTCCGGCCGTTGCCGTTGCGATCCGAGCGTCGGCCACCTTCCAGCCCGTGGACGGTAATCGTACCACTCCGTTTCACCGGCGCGAGCAAGCTCTTCGGATACGTTCCAAGCGTCCCCGCGATTGGCTCCTGGACACCGCCAAGTGCGTGTAGAGCAGCCAAACCCCGCTCATCTTGATTTGGACTTCCGGCACCGATAGCATGCATCGTGAGGTAGCCGATGGCGTTCCCGAGTGTCGAGCAACAGCTCGAGGTCTTGCTTCGCGGCTGCGAAGCGGTGTACAGCCCGGCCGAGCTGCGCGCCAAGCTCGAGGGATCGCGCGAACAGGACAAGCCGCTTCGCGTCAAGCTCGGGCTCGACCCGACCGCTCCCGACATCCACCTGGGGCACACGGTCGTATTCCGCAAGATCCGCGAGTTCCAGGATTTCGGCCACAAGGCCGTGGTGATCGTCGGCGATTACACGGCCATGGTGGGCGACCCTTCGGAGAAGAGCAAGACCCGACCGACGCTGTCGCGCGACCAGGTCGAAGCCAACGCCCAGACGTATCTGGATCAGGCGGGCCGCGTGTTGGACACGCGCCCGGAGCGGCTCGAACTGCGGCGCAACAGCGAATGGCTGGCGGACCTCTCGCTCGCCGACGCGCTGCGGCTGGCCAGCAAGATGACCGTCGCCCGGATGCTTGAGCGCGACACGTTCGAGAAGCGCTACAAGGGCGGCGTGGAGATTTACCTCCACGAATTCTTGTATCCTCTTTTGCAGGGACGTGACAGTGTCGCCATCGAGGCCGACATCGAGTTGGGCGGGTCCGATCAGACGTTTAACAACCTGGTCGGGCGCGACCTGCAACGCGACGCCGGGCAGCCGCCGCAGGTCGTGATGATCATGCCCATCCTGGTGGGCCTGGACGGCGTCGAGAAAATGAGCAAATCGCTCGGCAATTACGTCGCCGTCACCGATTCGGCCCACGACATGTTCGGCAAGCTGATGAGCGTGCCTGACGAGTTGATGCGCAACTACTTCGAACTGCTGACCGCCGTGGATTCGTCCGAGACCAACACGCTCTGCGATTTAGCCAAAACGCATCCCATGGAGGCCAAGAAACGCTTGGCCCGCACGATCGCCGAGGAGTTTCACTCCGCCGACGACGCGGATCGGGCGCAGAGCGAATGGGAGGCCATTCACCAGAAGTCGGCCGCGGGCGCCGGCATGGTTGTGCCCGAGGGCACGCCCACCGTTGCCCTCGAGCGCGAGCAGATGCAGGACGGCAAGGTCCGGCTCCTCGACCTAGTCATGCTCTGCGGCTTTGCCTCGTCGCGCAGCGAGGGTCGAAGGCTTGCTGCCGAGGGGGGCATTCGGCTGAACGGGCAGGCTATCCAGGACGTCAACGAGCCTGTCGAGGTCAAGACCGGCGACGTCCTTCAGCGAGGCAAACGCAGGTTCGCGCAGCTGGAGGTGGGCCAATGAAACTGCCCCAACTGACCGACCCGGACCGATACGCAGGGCTCTATGTCTTTGACTTCGGCGAGCAGTGCGCTGTGGGTTATACGGCTGGCGAGATCGCGGTCCTGCTGGAGAGCGAGCGCTATCGCGACGGCAAGGTCTACAAGATCCACCGGGCGTATCCCGACGGCCGGCTGGAGTTGGCCGGCGTGCCGACCAGCCGATTCCTCACCGAGGACGGCTTCTTCTTCTACCGCGGCGGTCCACAGCAGGCCCGGGACGACTACACCCGTCTGCTGGCGATGGCCAAGGACCACCAGCCGCCCTGCCGCGCCAAGCTTCAGTTGGCCAGACTGCCCGGAGCCGACATCGAATACGTGGTAGCGTTGATCTACCCGGCTGAGTACAGCGATCAGATGAGTCGCTGGCTGCTGGATGGTGAGTACCGGGGCGGCGACTTGGTGGAGGGGGGCGTCAGTCAGGTCACATCGTACTATCAGGGCCAGACCGAGGTGATCGAGCGCGCCCAGCTCTGGGGCGTTGCCGACGGCACGTCGAGACCGGCCGACGAGGTGCTGGCCAGTACCCACATAGCGGTGCAGCGATGATGCGGTGGCTGCGCAGCGCGTTCGTGACAGTCTCGTCAGTCATGTGCGGCTGGCGCAGGCCGCGCGTGAAGGAAGAAGACGTAGCCGCTCACCAGTGGCGCGACAGCACCCAGCGAATGGGCATACGTTTCACCGAGCGAATCAGAAACGTTTGGCGCAAGAGGTGGCTGCGACCGCACAGCCCGAGCAACGGGGAGACTTAGATGGCCAAAGAATACGGGTTCGGAGTCATCGGCGTGGGCATGATCGGCGAATACCACGCCCAGGCGATTGAGGGCATCGAGGGTGCGAGGCTGGTTGCCGCCTGCGACCGCGTCGAGGACAGGGTCAGGCAGTTCGCCAGAAAGCACAATTGCCAGGCCCATGCCGACTTTAACGAGTTGCTGAAGCGCGACGACATCGACGTGGTGACCATCTGCACGCCCAGCGGCTCGCACATGGAGCCGGCCGTCGCCGCGGCGCGGGCGGGCAAGCACGCCGTCATCGAGAAGCCCATCGAGATCACGCTCGACCGCATCGACCGCGTCCTCGAGGCCCACGACAAGGCGGGCACGAAGGTCTGCGGCATCTTTAACGGGCGGTTCACCCAGCCGGCTCGGCTCCTGCGGCAGGCCGTCGAGCAAGGCCGTTTCGGCCGAGTGACCTTCGGCATGGCGTTCGGGCCTTGGTGGCGCGATCAGGCCTACTATGACGAAGGCGGCTGGAAGGGCACGCAGCAATACGACGGTGGTGGGGCGCTGATGAACCAGGGCATTCACACCATCGATCTGCTGCAATGGATGATGGGCCCAGTCGCGTCGGTGCAGGCGTTCACCGACGTGTTGGCCCACACGCAAATCGAGGTGGAGGACACCGGCGTCGCGGCCCTGCGATTCGCCAACGGCGCGCTGGGCACGATCGGCTGCGGCACGAGCTTGTGGCCCGGCCACTTCCGCATCATCGAGGTCGCCGGCGATCGTGGTACCGTCGCCCTGTCCGACAGCAAGTTCCTCTTCTGGCAGTTCGCCGACGAGACCGACGAGGACCAGCGCATACGCAAGCAGTTTGTGGAGTTTCCGGCCGTCTCGGTCGGCGCGTCGAGTCCATCGGCGGGTCTGACTGCTGCCGGACACCAGGCCAACATCGAGGAATTCCTCGACGCGGTCGAAGCCGGGCGCGAACCTCTGACCAGCGGCACCGAGGCCCGCAAGAGCGTCGAAATCATCCTGGCCGTCTATCGCTCGGCCAAACAGGGCAAGCCCGTAGAGTTGCCACTGCGCTGACCGGCGGCAACCGTGGGCCGCGGTATCCCGGTCTTGCACCGCCGTGACGGACGCGGCGGGTATGCGATCTCTTGCCGAACGGCCGATCGACGGTTCGGCCGAACTATCATGGAGCATTCATCGTGGCTCTACCAACCGTCGCCATCGTCGGCCGCCCCAATGTCGGCAAAAGCGCCATGCTCAACTGGCTGGCGCGCGAGCGGATCAGCATCGTCGACCCGACACCCGGCGTGACGCGCGACCGCGTCAGTGCCATCGTGGCCGAGGACGACGTCTACTTCGAGTTGGTGGATACGGGTGGGTTCGGCATTCCCGAGCGGGATGAGCTTGGCGAGCACGTCGAGCAGCAGATTTTCTTTGCGGTGCAGCAGGCTGACCTGGTTCTCTTCGTGGTCGACGTCCGCGCGGGCGTGGCCGCGCTGGATCGACGCGTCAGCGAGCTGCTGCGCCAGCACGACCGTCCCGTCATTCTCGTCGCCAACAAAGCCGACACACCCGCCGACGAGCCGGCGGCGGCTGAGTTCTTTCCTCTCGGCTTCGGCCAGCCAATCGTCGTCTCCGTGCTCCACAGGATGAACCGCGCCGGCCTGGTCGAGGCGATTCTCGGGCGTTTGCAGGGGGTCGGCGAGCGGCCCGACGAGCCGGCTGTAAAACTTGCCATTGTCGGAAGGCGCAACGTCGGCAAGAGCACCTTCATCAACGCCCTGGCGGGCCAGCAGCGCGTCATCGTCAGCGAGATGCCCGGCACGACGCGCGATTCGGTGGATGTGCGCTTCGAGCGTGCGGGGCGCACGTTCGTCGCCATCGACACGGCCGGACTGCGCAAACGCCGCAAGCTTGCCGACGGCGTGGAATTCTACAGCCAGGTGCGAACCCACAACTCCATCCGGCGTTGCGACGTCGTGCTGCTGCTGATCGATGCGACGGAACGAATCGGCGAAGTCGACAAGAAGCTGGCCGCCTTCATCCAGGAGCAGTGCAAGCCCTGTGTCCTCGTGGTCAACAAGTGGGACCTGGCGCAGGGGCGTGCGACCGTCGAAGATTACTCCGAGTATTTGCTGAAGACGCTGCCCGGGCTCGATTTTGCGCCCATTGCCCTGACCACCGCCACCCGCAGCGAGAAGATCGACGATACGATTCGACTTGCCGAATCGCTTTTCCGTCAGGCCCGAACCCGGGTCAGCACGGGCGAGCTCAAACGGGCGGTCGAACAGGCCCTGGGTGAACGCCCACCCGCCGTCCGCCGCCGCACCAAACGCCCGAAGGTGTACTACGCCACGCAGGTCAGCGTCGCGCCGCCCACCCTGGTGTTCTTCATCAACGACCCCACGCTCATCGACGATCAGTACCGTCGATTCCTCGTTCGACGCTTCCGCGAGCTGCTGCCGTTCGTCGAAGTGCCTATGCGGCTGCTGTTCCGCTCGCATCGACAGCAGTCATCGCCTCCCCGCACACGCCGCACCCCCAGGCGCTAGCCCCCACCGATTTACGCCGCCGCGGATGGCGCGAACCTTGCGTTGGTGATGGGTCTTCGGCCAGAATGGGCCACACGCAGGCACGAGGCCTTCCGTCTCGCGGCCCTGCAACCGGGAGAACCAGACATTGACTTCGCGAGAGCGCGTACAGGCGGCCTTCGCCCACGTACAGCCGGAACACGTTCCCTGTGACTACTTCGGCACACCTGAAATCCGGCAGGGCTTGTTCGATCATTTTGGCGTCCGCGACGACTATGCCCTGTGCGACCGCCTCGGGACCGACATTCGCTACGTCGGACCGCCCTACGTCGGGCCGCCTCTGGCGGACTTCGACGACGGATCCACCATTGACATCTGGGGCGTCCGGCGCCGACCCATGCCCAACGAGTACGGCGAATATGCCGAGTCGGTCACCTTGCCCTATGCCGAGTGGACCACCGTCGAGCAGGCTCGGCGGTTCAACTGGCCCAGCCCGGACTCATACGACTACCGAGCCCTGCCCGCGCTGTGCGATCGGTTCCCGGGTAAAGCCATCGCGATCGGCTCCTTCGGCGTGCAGGACTTCATCAACGGGGTAGCGTTCGGGCGCGGCGTCGAACAGGTGCTGCTCGACATCGCCCTGGAGGACCCGGTCTACCTCTACATCGTCGAAGAGCGGCATCGCTTCTTCATGGAGGTCGTCGAACGCACGCTCGACGCAGCCGGTGGACGTGTCGACATGGTTCTCTGCGGCGACGATTTCGGCACGCAGCGAGGCCCGTTGATCTCCGAACAGACGTTCAACAAGCTCTTCGCGGCCAAGAAGAAGGAGCTGTTCGACCTGGCCCACAACTACGGCGCGAAGATCTCACATCACTGCTGCGGCTCGAGCCGCGCGCTATTCGACGCCTTCATCGCCGTCGGCATGGACGGCCTTCAGACCATCCAGCCGCAGGCTGAGGGTATGGACCCGTACGAGCTGAAACGCGATTTCGGCGACCGGATCACGCTGCACGGCGCCGTCGACGCGCAGGGCTTCCTCCAGAGCGCCACACCCGAGCAGATTCGCCGCGAGGTGCATCGACTTATCGATCAGGTAGGCCGGGACGGCGGGTACATCCTTTCGCCCAGCCACAACATCCAGCCCGACACGCCCCTGGAGAACGCCCTGGCCGTCTATCGAGCGGTGGCTGAACGAAGAGGCACGACACTGGAAACGTGACACCCGCGCCGTTGGGCAAAGGAGAGACCATGAAGATCGAACACGTAGCCTACCCCATGCCCGATCCTTTGGCAGCCGCGGCGTGGTATGCCGAGCACCTGGGCTTCCGCGTGGTACGGGCCATGGCGCGATCGCCCTACACGCACTTTCTGCTCGACCCCGACACCGGCGCGATGATCGAGATCTACAACAATCCCGC
>Ga0272441_10008381_pt1 | contig 16374 bp, 16 predicted proteins | sample SSMProp6N_FD_193582 | JGI IMG/M metagenome (GOLD analysis project Ga0272441, IMG submission 193582) | Marine sediment archaeal communities from Little Sippewissett salt marsh, Falmouth, MA, United States - SSM-Prop-6N | ecosystem: Environmental > Aquatic > Marine > Wetlands > Sediment ... | reverse complement strand
CTATCAATCTTTCGGATTCCGAAAAAGAGATTCGAAAAAAGATCGGCCAAATGATTACGGATCCGAAGCGCGTTCGTTTAAACGATCCCGGGCATCCGGATGTCTGTAATGTTTTTGCCTATTATAAAGTTTTTGCGCCCCAGATGCTGGATGAGGTGCGCGCGTGGTGCGAGGGCGCCCGGAAGGGATGCACCGAGTGCAAGACGATTTTAGCGGACAGAATTTTGGAGTCTATGGCTGGCATGCGCGAGCGCCGGGCGGAATTGGTCAAGAAGCATGATGTGGTGCATGATATCCTGGAAGAGGGGCGAAAGAAGGCCGCGGCGATCGCAGAAAAAACGATGGAGGACGTGCGCAAGGCCGTATTTGGGAAGTAGCGTATAGCATATATGGCTTATAGCTTATAGTAAAAATTATTTAACCATACGTCATACGCCATAAGCTAAATAAATCATTACTGAGAACCTTATGAGTTATAAACTGAAATTAGATATCTTTGAAGGACCTTTGGATCTTCTGTTGTATCTGATCAAGAAGAATGATCTGGATATCTGCGACATTCCCATTGCGGAGGTGACTGAGCAGTATCTTGAGTATATTGAAATGATGAAGATGCTGGATTTGGAGGTCGTTGGCGAGTTTTTGGTTATGGCCGCGACCCTGATTCAGATCAAATCGCGCATGCTCCTGCCGCCGGATCCTTGCAAAGAGGATGAGGAGGAAGAGGATCCCCGTGATGAACTGGTAAAACGTCTGCAGGAATACAAGATTTTCAAGGAGATTGCCGAGCAGTTAAAGATCAAGGAGCAGGAGCGCCAGAAACTTTATCCGCGCCAGTTGGATGAGGAGACGAAGAAAGAGCTTCATGAAGATGCCAAGGAGGTCTATTTTGAGGCGAATCTGTTTGATCTCATCGCCGCTTTTTCCAAGGCCCTGGCCAAATTTAAGGACCAGGAGGTCTATGAGGTCGAGCAGGAAGAGTTCACTGTTGAAGATAAGATCCATACGATTTTGCATTTTTTGTTGAAAAAGACCTCTATGCTGTTGACGGATTTTTTTGTTTCCTCGCGTAACAAGATGGAGGTCATCGTGACCTTCATGGCGGTCCTGGAGCTGATCCGTCTGAAGGAGATCAGGGTCGTTCAGAAACGGCTTTTTTCTGATATTGAGGTTGTCCGCAATACCGATAATATTGTTATTGCCGATGACACGCAGGATCCTCAGTATCAGAACGGTCTTCCGGGCGATGCCGGAAAGGCAGACGGGCCGGCTGAATCGCAGGAGCAGACAGAATTGCCTGATGGGTAGTGTGACCGTATGACGATTGAAGAGCGCAAAAAATTGGTTTTGAACAATGAGACCGAAGAAGACAAGGTCTTGAGTCTGTCATTGCGTCCGGCCAGCTTATCGGAATTTATCGGCCAGAAAGATTTGGTGGAGAATCTGCGTGTTGCCATTGCGGCGGCGAAGCAGCGCGGAGAACCCCTTGAGCATATGCTGTTTTCCGGCCCGCCCGGTTTAGGTAAGACATCCTTGTCGTATATTATCGCCCATGAGATGTCCGCGCATATTACGATTACCTCCGGTCCGGCGATTGAACGCGCCGGGGACCTGATCGGTATTTTGACGAATATGGAGCGGGGGGATATTTTATTTATTGATGAGATCCACCGGTTGTCTAAGGTCGTGGAGGAGTTTTTGTACCCGGCTATGGAAAATTTCAAGATCGATTTCGTGGTGGATAAGGGGCCGTACGCGCGCACGATCAATTTTAATCTGAAACCGATCACGATTATCGGGGCGACGACGCGCAGCGGGCTTTTGGCCTCGCCGCTGCGGGATCGGTTCGGGATCTTCCATCATCTGGATTTTTACGCGCCTGGGGATTTGGCGGAGATCATTCAGCGTTCCGCGCGGAAGTTGTCGTTGACGATTGACGCGGAGGCCGCGCTCGAGATCGCGCGCCGGTCACGCGGGACGCCCCGGATTGCCAACCGTTTGTTGCGCCGGGTCCGCGACTTTGCGCAGGTCAAGACATCGTCCGGCGATATTACGCTTGAGGTTGTCCTGAAGGCCATGACGACCCTGGGGATTGATGATCAGGGCCTGGATGACAGTGACCGGCGTCTGCTGACGGTGATTGCGAAAAATTACAACGGCGGTCCGGTGGGCGTCGAGGCCCTGGCCGCGACCTTGAATGAAGAGGTGGACACTCTGACAGACGTGGTTGAACCGTATCTGCTGAAGATGGGGTTTTTGAAGCGGACGTCGCGCGGGCGCGAATTGGCGGCCCTGGGCGCGCAGCATGTCGGCTTTGATCCGGGCGGCAATCAGCAAAAATTATTTTAATGCATTCTTCCGGCAAAATTCTGATCATAGTCGGGGTGATTTTGATTGTCACCGGGTCACTCCTTATGGCCTTCTATAAGATTCCCTGGCTGGGGCATTTGCCCGGCGATATCTCTATTAAACGAGAGCATTTTTTGTTTTATTTTCCGGTGACAACCGGTATCGTTGTCAGTCTTGTCCTGAGTCTCTTGTTATTTTTCTTTGGCCGTCGATAATACACATATGAAGTTATCGGATTTTGACTATCAGTTCCCGGAAGGTTTGATCGCGCAGACGCCGATTTTGCGGCGTGAACAGGCGCGGCTCATGGTGGTTGATCGCCGGCGCAGGACGATCCGGCATGATATTTTTGAAAACCTGGAACGCTATTTGCCGCGTCGGTGCCTGCTTGTTTTGAATAACAGCAAGGTGATTCCTGCTCGTCTTTTCGGGAAAAAGATGCGCTCCGGCGGAAGCGTCGAGATCTTTTTGCTGGAAAAATTGCCGGACGGGTTTTCGTACCGGGTGATGCTGCGTCCGTGCCGCAAGATCAGGGACGGCGATCGGGTCGCCTTTGACCGCACGGATCTTGTGGCAACTGTTGTCAGTAAGGACGAGCGGATTGTTCGGTTTAATAAAATGAACGTCCTGCAATGCCTTGAGGAGATCGGGCATATTCCGCTGCCGCCGTATATCAAACGCAGGGACAGGCCGATGGACCGCGAGTATTATCAGACGGTCTATGCGCGTCATGCGGGCTCTGTGGCGGCTCCGACGGCAGGTCTGCATTTTACACGCGATCTGTTAAAGACGATCCGGGATAACGGCCATGAGATCGCTCGTCTTATGCTGCATGTGAATTATGCCACGTTTAAGCCGGTGGAGGAAGAACGGATCGAGGACCACAGGATGCATGCGGAAGACTATTCCGTGTCCGTCAAGGCAAATGTCTTGATCCAAAAGGCACGGCAGAACGGACAAAAGATCGTGGCCGTCGGCACAACGAGCTGCCGTACGCTGGAGAGCGTGGCGCGGACCAAAAGATTGCGCGGGAGAACAGATTTATATATTTATCCGGGTTATGATTTTCGCATGACCGATTGTCTGATCACGAATTTTCATCTGCCGAGGAGCTCTCTGCTGATGCTGGTCTACGCCTTCGGCGGGACAGGGCTGATGAAAAAGGCGTATCAGGAGGCGATCGGGGAAAGGTACCGGTTTTTCAGTTACGGGGATGGGATGATTATTTTATGACAAGAGATCATAGACAATGGACTACAGATTATCGACAATAGACAAAAATAAAAGACTGTCGGTCATCAGTAGTCAATCGTCAACGGTCAGTAGTCTCAAAAGAATATGGACAAGATTTTTACCTTAAAAAAGACATGTGAGAACACCAGGGCTCGGCGGGGGCGGCTCAAGACCGCGCACGGCACGATTGAGACGCCGTTTTTTATGCCGGTCGGGACCAATGCCGCGGTCAAGGGCCTGTGTTCGCGCGATGTCAGGGAGATCGGCGCGCAGGTTGTGTTGTCCAACACCTACCATGTGTACCTGCGGCCGGGTCTGGATGTGATCAATGAATTCAGCGGCCTGCACGCCTTTATGAACTGGGACGGCCCGGTTTTGACCGACAGCGGCGGGTATCAGGTCTTCAGTCTGACCAAACTGCGCAAGATCACGGATGAGGGCGTGAGGTTTCAGTCGCACGTTGACGGTAGCACGCATTTTTTTACACCGGAAAAGGTCATGGACATCGAACAGGCTCTGGGGGCGGACATGATCATGCCGCTGGATGTCTGCGCGCCGTATCCGTGTTCGCGCAAAGAAGCGGAACGGTCGGTCTCTTTGACAACGGACTGGGCCCAGCGTACGCGCGAGCGTTTCCTGGACAACGGGCAGGACGAGAATCAGATCCTGTTCGGGATCGTCCAGGGCGCTTCGTCCGAAGATCTGCGCCAGCTGTCCGCCAGAGAGATCACTTCGATCGGCATGGACGGCTACGCGATCGGCGGGGTCAGCGTGGGGGAGCCGGTCAAGGAGATGTTTGAGGCCGTCCAGTGGGTCGAGCCGTTTCTGCCGCAGGACAAGCCGCGTTATCTGATGGGGATCGGCATGCCGGATCAGATCGTGAAGGCCGTAAGCGAAGGCATCGACATGTTTGATACCTGCCTTCCGACACGCCTGGGCCGGCACGGGACCGCCTTGACCCGGCACGGCCGGACGATCATTCTGAATGCCCGGTACGCCAATGACCAGGGCCCGGTTGACCCGGATTGTGAGTGCTTTGTCTGCCGGAATTATTCCATGGCCTACGTGCGGCATCTGATCAAGGCCGGGGAGATCTTGGGCCTGCGGCTGTTATCGTATCATAATGTGTATTTTTATATTCAGCTGATGCGGGAGATCCGGCAGGTGCTGGATGACGGGAATTTCGGGAACTTCAAGAAAGAGTTTTTGAAAAAATACGATTCGGAATTACAATAGAGCTATGCTGCGTTTCGACATTATCACAATTTTTCCCGGGATGTTTTCGCCGCTCATCAGCGAGTCGATCCTCAAACGCGCCCAGGACAAAAAGAAGGTGCGGATTGATGTGCATGATCTTCGTGATTTTGCCCAGGGGACATACCGGCAGGTGGATGACCGCCCCTTTGGCGGCGGTCCGGGTATGGTCCTGATGCCGGAACCGTTGATCAGGGCGGTTAAAAAGGTCAGGGGCCGGCGCAAGGCCAAAGTAATTCTGACCTGCGCGGGCGGCAGGCCGTTGACACAAAAAAAGGCGCGCCAGCTTGCCCAAGAAAAGAATCTGATCATCATCTGCGGGCATTATGAAGGCGTGGATGAGCGTGTGCGGGAGTCCGTGGTGGATGAGAGCATCTCGATCGGGGATTATGTTCTGACCGGGGGTGAGCTTCCGGCGCTGGTGATCGTGGATGCGGTGACGCGGCTTGTGCCTGGAGTCTTGGGAAAAGAGGAGTCCCTGGCGGATGAGTCCTTTGAGCACGGACTGTTGGAATATCCGCACTATACGCGGCCGGCTGATTTAAACGGTCTGAAGGTGCCGCCGGTCCTGCTGTCCGGGAATCACGCCCGGATCGCCCGCTGGCGCAAAGCAGAGGCGCTCAGACGCACAAAAAAGGTCCGGCCGGATTTGCTTTAATCGGTTCCAGGATTTTATTTGACAGGATTGGCATTTTCGTGTAAGATTTTGGCTCCATTTGTCATTTATAATATATTTTTGTAGGGACAGGCGGGATGTGTCCGTACAGATTTTTGGGAGGTTTTATCATGACATCAGCAGAAAAGTTAAAGGCGGTCCGAAATAAGCAATTGCGTACGGATCTGCCGGATCTTGAGATCGGGGATATGATCAAGATGCGCGTCAAGGTGAAAGAGGCCGACAAGATCCGTGTTCATCCTTATGAGGGGACAGTGATCCGCAAGACCGGCGGGGGAATCGGGTCGACCTTTACGGTACGGAAATTGTCTTACGGAGAAGGCGTGGAGCGGACGTTTCCCACACATTCCCCGTTGATCGATGAGATCAAGGTGGTCTCGAAAGGGCATGCCAATCGCGCGAAATTATATTATCTACGCGGCCGTGTTGGTAAAAAGGCCCGCGTCCGCAAACGCACGGTAGAAGGAGAGAATTAACGATTGTTGCCCGAAAAAACTTTTGTTACAATGAGCCGGAAGCATTCTTTCCGGCTTTTGTATTTATGGAGTCTTCATGAATGATCTAGAGACATTTGACCGGCAGTTTTCCGCGCAGGGTTTTCGCTATATTTTCGGCGTGGATGAGGCCGGGCGCGGCCCCCTGGCCGGTCCGGTCGTTGCCGCGGCCGTGTGTTTAAAGACAACAGATTTTTCTCTTGTGATTCGGGATTCCAAAAAGATGACGGCCTCCCAGAGGATGCGGGCCTTTGAGGAGATCTTTCATCAGGCCTACGTCGGCATCGGGATCATGAATGAGGAGGTCATTGACGCGCGCAATATCCTGCAGGCAACGTTTTTGGCTATGTGTTCGGCGGTCCGCCAGGCCGTGTCGCGTTTGGTCCAGTCCGGATGCCCGCTCGATCATGACAGAAATATGGCGTGTCTTTTGATTGACGGTAACCGGTTTCAGACCGACCTCCCGTACCCGTATCGGACCATTGTCGGCGGTGACAGCCGGTCTTTATCGGTCGCCTGTGCGTCGATTATCGCCAAAGTGACACGGGACCGCATCCTTGAGGCCTACGATCAGGTCTTTCCCCAGTATGGTTTTTCAAAACATAAAGGATATGCCACACTCGCGCACCGCAGGGCCTTGGAAGAGCACGGGGCGGTGTTTGTCCACCGCAAGACATTTCGCACGGTCCGCAAGGCGGTCCGGCTGTAAAATTCCCCTGATGGTTCCACAGAACAGTATAAGGACAGTTTCATGGAAAATGTTCATTTCGGACATACCGGTGAAAGGCGCGCTGCGGTATTTTTAGAATCGCAGGGGTACACAATCCTTGAAAGGAATTATCGCACACGGCTCGGTGAGATCGATATCGTGGCGCGTGATCAGGATGTCCTGTGTTTTATTGAAGTCAAGACGCGGTTGAGCGTGGATTACGGGCATCCGTTTGAGGCCGTGACGCCGTCCAAGCAGAGGACCGTCCGTCGGCTTGCATCCTGTTATCTTTTGGATCATGACATCGCACATCAGTCTGTCCGGTTTGATGTCGTGGGGATCCTGCATGAGCCCGGACAGGAGCCCGTGATCGAACTGTTGAAAGACGCATTTTAATATGAATATATATTTTATGTAGATATTGAAAAAGCAAATTTTTTGCGCTAAGATAAGGCGTTATTCGGCGGATGATTCTATAATTCCTGTCCTTTCAATAAATTATCACAAGGTTATTCTGGTGAAAGCATTCAAACATGCGACGGTGAAAGAGTTTCTGGATGTCTTGTCTAAGAGGACCCCGGTTCCTGGAGGGGGGTCTGTGGCCGCCTTGACGGCATCAGCGGCCGTTGCCCTGCTTAGTATGGTTGCGGGATATTCACTGGGAAGGGGACAGCCGAAACGGGTTGAGGAGCGGATAAGACGCACGCTGAAAAAGAGCGAGGAACTGCGGAAACGGTTTTTGGATCTTGTTGATCTGGACGCCCGGGCCTATCTGCAGGTTGCGGTCGCGCGGTCCGGTTCCGCGCAAAAAAAGCGGGCGGCAAAACGAAAGGCCGCCGCTGTCCCCGGAGAGGTGGCGCGCCTGTGTCTCAAGGCTATGGATCTGACGCCGCTTTTGGTGACCAGGGGCAATCCGAACCTTTTGAGTGATGTCGAGGTTGCAGTCGAACTGCTGTTCGCTGCGTACAAGTCAGCCATGATCAATGTCCGTGTTAACCAGTAAGGATCGGCAGTGAGCGCGAAAATTCTCGATGGAAAAATTCTGGCCGCTCAAGTCAAAGAGGGCATCAAGACGGACGCCGTTGCGGCGAAACGCGAGGCCGGCCGGGATATCCGTATCGTGAGCGTTTTAGTCGGGGATGAGGAGTGCGCGCTGAAATATGCGGACGCGCAGAAGAAGGTGGCCGATGAGATCGGTATCATTTATGATCTGGCGCGTTTTCCGCAAGACGTCACGCAGGCCGATTTGCAGGCAGCCATCACACAGCTGTCCCGGGATCCCACGACGACGGGCGTAATGGTCCATAAACCCCTGCCGGAAAAGATCAATGAGCAGGCGGTGTTTAACTGCATTGATCCGCTTAAGGACATCGAGGGAATGAATGCGAAAAATATCGGCAACATTGTTCTCGGCCGGGGTCAGATCCTTCCCTGTACCGCGGCGGCCGTCATGGAACATCTGAAGGCGGCCGGGATTGCTCTGCGCGGCAAAGAGGCGGTTGTGGTGGGCGCCAGCGAGATCGTAGGCAAACCGCTGGCCTTGTTATTATTGCAGGAAATGGCCACGGTCACCGTTTGTCATATTGCGACCACGGAAGCGGGAAAGCTTAAGGACCATGTTCGCAGGGCTGATGTTGTGGTCGTGGCTGTCGGACGGCCGAATCTGATTACAGGCGGCATGATCAAGGACGGCGCGGTCGTTATTGATGTGGGCATGAATCATGTGGATGGAAAAATGGTTGGAGATGTTGAATTTGAAACCGTTGCGCCGAAGGCCTCTATGATGACGCCGGTTCCCGGCGGAGTCGGGCCGGTCACGGTCATGATGCTGATGCGCAACGCCATCGAGGCCTTCCGCCTGCAGCAACAGCAGGAAAGTTCATGAGACATATTGTTATTATTGGTCAATCCGTTACAGCGGTTAAAGCCGTCGAGTTGTTGCGCGCTCATGACCAGGAATCGCGCGTGACCCTGGTGGGTTTCGGTCCGGATTTTGCGGCCTTGCCGGAGCGGTTTCCGGAATGGATCGCGCGTCAGATCAACCGCGCACAGGTCTTTTATCAAAACGAAAATTTTTATCGTAACCTTCGGGTGGAGTGTGTGACGGACAAAAAGATTGACCGCATCAACCTGAACCGGCGGATGGTTGTTTTTGAGGACAAAGATCGATTGGAAGCCGATGTGCTGATTTTGGCCGGAGCCGAGAAGAACCGGTTTCCTGATATTAAGGGTACGAACAAGGAAGGCGTATTTTCCCTGCAGACCATTGACCAGGTCGATGCGTTGTTGAAGAAGATCGGGAATATCGATACGATCGTCATCGAATCGCAGACCCTGAACGGTGTACGTTTTGCCCAGGCGCTGTTGGCGCAGGATAAAGAGGTAATTCTGTGTCTTCCCCGGGGCACGCTTTTGCCCGGGGAGATGGACGCTGTCACGGCGGATTTTGCCGTCACGGTATTGGAACAGGCCGGTGTCCGTGTCTTGCGCAAGAGCACGATCCAGGAGGTCTTGGGCGAGGCGGACGTTAAGGCTGTGCGGTTGAATATCGGGAAGGTGATCGCCGCTGAGGTCGTGATTTTTCCGGATGCCCTGCCGGATATCCGGCTTTATCGTAAAAGCGGATTGGACGGCGATACGCATCTTAAAACGACCGGGGGCCTTCAGACCAGCAGCGAGGCCGTGTATGCGGTTGACCGGGTTGGTGACTGGTTTCAACGGGACCGGCGGTTTGGTTCTTATGATGATGTTTGCCGCGTTCAGGCACAGCAGTTGAGCGCGGCCATACTGGGTCAGGAGCCACCGGAGGAAGACGGTATTCTGCAGGTGTGTCTGGAGATCGGGGGGCAGGAGGTGTGTTTGATCGGGGATATCAGCGGACAGGGAGCCGAGGCCTTTTCTGCACATGACCAGAACGGTTTATTAGCGAAGCGGTTATTTTTGAAAAATAATGTTGTTTTAGGAGCCGTTCTTGTTAATAATAGCACTATAACACAACGGCTGGCCTGTCTGATCTCTGAGCGTCAGAGTATTGATCCGGAACATGATGAACTTATAGCAGACTGTGTGAAGGACGGGCAGGCAGTGAATTCTGCGCAACCATATCCACAGGAAGAAGATAAGGCGGATGCAGAAAGGGATTTGCCGGCCGCTGACAGGGAGCCGGAGGGAGAATTTCAGACATAATTTTTACTTGCCAAATTCATGAATATGTATTATTCTTATAACAACACATTCAGGAGTAAAACTTATCATTTTGAGGTTATTTCCTTTCTTTTTGCAACTTTTTTTCTCAATATTTCTGGGCTCCCTGGTTTTGCGCAGACGCAGACTCATCTTGGCACGACAGCCGCTCAGGAATATCGCTCATTAGGATATCAAGCTCAACAAGAAGGGGATTTTGACAGAGCGTTAACGTTTTATGCAAAGGCGATCGCTTTAAATCCTGATGATGCCTGGATTTACAATAATGTTGGTGTGATCTACGAACAGATGGGGTTGCCGGAAAAGGCGGAACTGCAGTACCTCAAGGCGTTGGAAATTCAGCCGGATTATCTGCCCTCATATACGAATTTGGCATTTTTGTACAAGGAGCGCGGGGATACCGCGCGGGCTATTTCGTATTTTCGCACGCGGATTGACCGGGCCCTGGATGATGACGAGTGGGTTCCCTTGCTTGTGAAAGAGCTGTATGCCCTGGATCCGGAGATCCGTGAAACGATCGTCCAGGATGAACTTAAGGAGACAGGGGAGCGCTTGTACCAGATGGCTCAGGAGGAATTATCGTTGGATGTAGCCCGTGCTGACGGGCATTACCGCCGGGCCAAGGAGTTTGTGGAACAGCATCAATTTAAAGAGGCGCTGGCTGAGGTCGATAAGGCGCAGAGTTTAACACCAAACAACCCAAAACTGCAGGAGAGGCGAGAGACGATTCTGAGGGATCAGAGGATCTTTGAGCTCAAGGAGAGGGCACGGAAGGCGATGGAATTGCTGGATTCTGGAGACATGGATTCTGCACGGCAGGAATTTCAAAAGATACTCACCATTCTTCCAGGCGAACCCGTTCAAGAATAGTTTTATTCTGACGAAATCATAGAAATAGATCATGGCAAGACAGACGTTATACCTCCTCGATGCACATGCGTTGTGTTATCGCGCGTTCTATGCGGTTAAGGGTTTGACCAGCAGCAAGGGTCAGCCGACTAACGCTGTTTATGGATTTGTGAATGTGCTGCGCAAGATGCTCAAGGATTTTGAGCCGCAGTATTTTGCGGTCTGTTTTGACAAGGACGGCAAGGCCTTCCGGCTGGAAAAATATAAGGAATACAAGATCCAGCGCCCGTCGATGCCGGATGACCTGGTCAGTCAGATGCCGTTAATCCGGTCGGTCGTGCAGGGTTACGGACTTCCGGTCATGGAAGTCAGCGGGTATGAGGCGGATGACTTGATCGCCACCGCAACAAGGCAATTTCAGGACGCGGATGTCGATATTGTGATTATCACGGATGACAAGGATCTTTTTCAGCTTGTGGATAAGCATGTCGCAGTCTACAGTCCCCGCAAAGAGGCCATGCTGACGAAAAAGGGCGTGGAAGAGATCATGGGGGTTGCCCCGAAGCATGTGGCGGATTTTATAGGCCTGGCCGGCGATAGTTCGGATAATATCCCCGGCGTCCAGGGGATCGGCAAGGTGACCGCGCAGAAACTGATTCAGCAATTTGGGTCACTGGATGATATCTATGCCGGGCTGGACAAGATTGCTTCCAGGAGCGTGCGGGAGAAACTGGAGGCGCAGCAGGATCAGGCCTTTTTGAGCCGGGAGCTGGCGCAATTACGTATGGATGCGCCGGTTAGTCAGCGTCTGGATGACTGGAAGGTCTGTTCGCCGGACGCCGAGGCCTTGTTTGCGTTTTTTACGGAACTGGATTTTCATCGGTTTGCCGCTGATGTCCAGACGTCGGTCCAAGGAGCCGCGCCGTCCGTCCATCCGGAAACGGTCTCGCTTAAAGAGGTCGAACAGGGGATCGCCAAGCAGAAGAGATTTGCGTTTTGTTTTGACGGGCAGGAGGAGGATCGGCTTTTTATCACGGATGGACGCGCTGTCGCACAAGTCGGCCCAAAAAGAGATTTAGCTCAGATCAGGAAGATCTTTGACAATGGCGGGAATGTGGTTTGCGCGCATGATATCAAACAGCAGTACAAGACGCTGCGGGAGTGGGGCCTGGACTGTAAAGGTCAAGTCTTTGATGTTATGCTGGCCGGATATCTCTTGAATCCGGTGCGCAATGGGCAGGAACTCTCGACGTTATTATGGCAGCATTTTAAGGAGATACGTCCGGAGGATAGCGGAGTGGCACAGGATATCCTGTCGATTTTTAGATTATATGAACCGCTTTATGACGATCTGCTCCGGCGTCAGGCCCTTGACCTGTTTGAAGAGATCGAGATGCCGCTGGCCCGTATCCTGGCCTCGATGGAGCAGACCGGTGTGCGCATCGATCTTAATCTTTTAGAGGACCTGTCCGCTGATTGCCAGAAAAAGATGGATGCCCTACAGCAGGATATTTATCGTTTGGCGAAAGAGGAATTTAATATCAATTCGCCGAAGCAGTTGAGCCACATTTTATTTGAGAAGTTAAAATTGCCGGTGATTAAGAAGACCAAGACCGGATTTTCGACGAACGAAGAGGTCCTGCTGAAATTGGCGGCCCGGCATCCGTTGCCGGAAAAGATCCTGGAATACCGCCAGCTGGCGAAGCTGAAGTCGACGTATATTGACGCGCTGCCGGCCTTGGCCGCGGAACAAGCAGGACCGAAAGAACAGGGCGATATTGTCCATACCTCATTCAATCAGACGGTGACCGAGACCGGACGGCTGAGTTCCAGCAATCCGAATCTGCAGAATATCCCGGTCCGCACGGAACTCGGGCGCCAGATCCGCCGGGCGTTTATCCCGTTACGCGATGACCGCCTGCTTTTGGCTGCGGATTATTCGCAGATTGAGTTGAGGGTGCTGGCGCATCTCTCCGGGGATGACAATCTGATCAGCGCGTTTGCAAAGGATGAGGATATTCACGTTTATACCGCGGCCTTGATGTTTGATATGGATGCTGAAGATGTGACTGATGATATGCGCACGGCAGCCAAACGTGTCAACTTCGGGATTATTTACGGTATGAGCGCTTTTGGTTTGGCCAAGGATCTAAATGTCTCGTACGGGAAGGCGCAGGATTTTATTGACCGGTATTTTTTTCGGTATCCGAAGGTGAAGGATTTTATGGACCAGGCGGTCGAGGAATGCCGAAAAAAAGGGTATGCCTCGACGTTGATGAACCGGCACCGGGAGATTCCCGAGATCGTCAGCAAGAATATAGGGATCCGGCAGTTCGCCGAACGTCAGGCGATCAATACGCCGGTGCAGGGCACGGCCGCGGATTTGATTAAAATGGCCATGGTGCGCGTCCAGCAGGAATTGGACCGGACACATTTGAAATCCCGGATGCTGATCACGGTCCATGACGAGATCGTCTTTGATATGGTTCCGTCCGAGGAGAAGACACTGGTCAGCACAGTAAAACGTGCTATGGAGGGCGCCATGTCGCTTAAGGTGCCCATTAAGGTCACGATTAAAAAAGGCCCAAATTGGTTAGATATGGAGAAGGTCGTATGAACGTTGTTTTTTGTACATCAGAGGTCTTTCCGTATGCCAAGACAGGGGGAATGGCGGATGTCTGCGGCGCCCTGCCTTTGGCCCTGGATGAGGCCGGGGTGAAGGTGCGGATCTTTTTGCCGAAATACCGTTGTGTTGACGAGGAGAAATTCGGGTTGGCACAGGTGAAAGACGGATTGTTCAGCGCGCGGTTCAGCAAAAATATCACGGCCTATTTTATTGATTGCCCGAAATGGTATGACCGCGCCGGGTTGTATGGCGAGGACGGCGTGGATTTTTCCGATAATTTTGAGCGGTTTGATGATTTCAGCCGGAAGGTGCTGGCTGTCCTGAAGGAACAGGGGGAACCGGTTGACGTGATCCATTGCCATGACTGGCAGACCGGATTGATCCCGGTTTATCTGAAATTTCAGTATGCGGATGACCCTCTGCTGGGTAGCGCCAGAACGGTCTTTACGATCCATAATGTCGCGTATCAGGGGTTGTTTCCCAAGGAGTCATTCAGCAAATTGGATTTCGCGTCGGATGAGGCCCTGCAGAAAAGCGGATTGTATTTTTACGGCAAACTGAGTCTTTTACGCGCCGGTATTGTCAGCAGTGACGCGGTGACGACCGTCAGCCCGCAGTATGCCAAAGAGATTCAGACCAAGGAATACGGCTGCGGCATGGAAGAGGTGCTGGCCGCGCGGCCGGACGGTGTGACAGGGATCTTGAATGGTCTGGATTATTCGATATGGGATCCGGAGCATGACGGTCTGATTGCCCAGCGGTATTCAAATCAGGCACCCGACGGAAAGTGCGCCAATAAAAACGAGCTTCAGCTTTTATCCGGCCTGCCTGTGAGGCCGCAGGTTCCGATCTTTGGTTTTGTCGGCCGTCTGTCCCATCAAAAAGGGGTGGACCTGATCGCGGAATCGGCGAGCGCTTTGCTTGAGAATGATATCCAGATGGTCTTTTTGGGGGTAGGAGATGCGGAATCCCGGAAGAAGATCGAATCTGTGGTTGATCGTTATCCGAATAAGGTCGCGGTTCATCTGACGTTCGATGAGGCCCTGGCCCACCAGATTTATGCCGGAAGTGATTTTTTTCTGATGCCGTCAGTCTATGAGCCGTGCGGGTTGAGCCAGATGATCAGTTTGTGTTACGGCACGATCCCGGTCGTTTACCGGACCGGGGGGCTGGCTGACACGGTTAAGGATATTGCCGACGGCGGCAACGGGTTTGTCTTTGATGTGTATGAGTCCGGGGATTTTGTGAAGGCAGGGTTCAGGGCGATCGATCTGTTCGGGGATGCGGCAAGGATGAACGAGGTGATCGCCGCGGCGTTTAAGAGCCGGTTTTCCTGGAAGGATTCCGCAGAGGCGTATAAACGTTTATATGAGGATAGAACGCAGAGATGATCGTGCTCGGTCTGACAGGGAGTCTGGGGACGGGAAAGACAACGGTCGCAGAGATGTTCGCGCGGCTGGGAGCGCGTGTCCTGGATGCGGACACAATCGCGAATGCATTGCTCGTTAAGAAAGGGCCGTGCCGCAGCCGGATTCAAAAAAAATTTCCCACAGCCGCAGGGAGTGGCGGAGAGATAGACCGGATGCGTTTGGCGCAGGATGTCTTTCAGAGTGCAAAAAAGTTGCGGGATCTGGAGAAGATCATACATCCGGCGGTGGAGAGGGAAATCCGGCGGGCCCTGCGCGTATTTAAGGCGAAGAGATCTGTGCACATGGTTGTCCTGGATGTCCCGTTATTGTTTGAGGCCGGTCTGGACGCTCTGGCGGATGCCGTGATCGTCGTGCGCGCCAACCAGCGCCAGCAGATCGAGCGGGTCACAAAATCGCGGTCCATTACGCGGCAAGAGGCCTTGTCGCGTCTGCGCCGCCAGATGCCGCAGAAAGATAAAATGGAGCGGGCGGATTTTATTATCGACAATCGTTTTTCACAAGCCAAAACGAGAGCCCAGGTCAAACGTATTTGGGATGGCCTCGTAAGCGTATAAATAGAAATACGAAAACCGAATAAACGTTATAGAGAGGTGTGTTATGCCAAGAACATCAAAAAAGACCGAAGGTGACGCTGCTTCAGCGGCAGCTGTAAAAAACGGCAACGGCACCATTGACCAGGACGGAAAACTGATCATCGGAAAATTGAAGGACATGAAGGTCTCGGACCTCGCCAGGATGGCGCGGGATTTGGGGATCGAGGGCGTCAGCGGAATCAAAAAACAGGACCTGATCTTCAGGATCATTGAAAAGAAGTCGGAGAAGGCCGGTATGCTGTATGGTGAAGGCGTGCTGGAGATTCTGCCGGAGGGTTTCGGGTTTCTGCGCAGCGCCAATTATAATTATCTTCCGTGTCCGGATGATATTTATATTTCCCCGTCCCAGATACGGCGGTTCGATCTGAAGACGGGTGACACCGTCGGAGGGGTGATTCGTCCTCCCAAGGAAGGGGAGAAATATTTCGCCCTGCTGAAGGTCGAGGCGGTCAATTTCGAGGACCCGGAAAAGGCGAAGGACAAGATCTTCTTTGACAACCTGACGCCGCTGTATCCGAATTCGCGTCTGGTGCTGGAGACAGAGCCCAAGGAGATCTCGACGCGGATCGTGGACCTGCTGACCCCGCTCGGTAAGGGACAGCGCGCCCTGATTGTTGCGCCGCCGTACAGCGGCAAGACCGTGCTGATGCAGAAGATCGCGAATTCCATCACCAAAAATAATCCAGACGTGATCCTGATGGTGCTGTTGATCGATGAGCGTCCCGAGGAGGTCACTGATATGCAGCGCAGTGTTCAGGGCGAGGTCATCGCCTCGACGTTCGATGAGCCGGCGGAACGCCATGTGCAGATCACCGAGGTTGTTCTGGAAAAGGCCAAGCGTCTTGTGGAGCATAAACGAGACGTGGTTATTCTCCTGGACAGCATCACACGTCTGGCGCGGGCGTACAACACGGTCGTGCCGCACAGCGGAAAGATCCTGTCCGGCGGAGTGGATTC
>Ga0272441_10008380_pt1 | contig 16375 bp, 12 predicted proteins | sample SSMProp6N_FD_193582 | JGI IMG/M metagenome (GOLD analysis project Ga0272441, IMG submission 193582) | Marine sediment archaeal communities from Little Sippewissett salt marsh, Falmouth, MA, United States - SSM-Prop-6N | ecosystem: Environmental > Aquatic > Marine > Wetlands > Sediment ... | reverse complement strand
GAAGCCCCAGCAACAAAAATTTAATTAATCTATTTCCCCCAAAAGACAAATTTTGGTCATTCCTAATGAAACAAATTAACTGAAATAATTCCTTTTATTTTGCCTCAAGCATGAAATTTTAGACAAGTTTCGTCAAGAAAAAAACGCTGGACATTAATATAAGTATCAATATAATCATCTGTTTTAGGTTATTTCAGGCAAGCGTGCCGGAAGTCTTAACTTCTTGTATTATATTTAGTTAGCGTTCTTTAGGAAAGGATCGCGGCCGTGATTAAGGTATTGGTTTCCGATAAGTTGGCCCAGGAAGGGCTGGATTTGCTTGCGGGTATGGATGATTTGGAGGTAACCGTCAGAACCGGTCTGAGTGAAGATGAATTGGCCTCTATAATCGGTGAATTCGACGGATTGATTATCCGCAGCGGCACCCAAGTGACCGCTAAGGTCCTGGAAAACAGCGGTCGGCTCAAGGCTATCTCACGGGCCGGCGTTGGCGTCGATAATGTTGACATTCCCGTGGCTACCCAGAAGGGGATAGTCGTTATGAATACTCCCGACGGCAATACTATCAGTGCTGCGGAACATACTATAGCCCTGATGATGGCTCTGTCGCGTCATATAATCCAGGGCTGCAATTCTCTCAAAGCCGGCAAGTGGGATCGTAAGCTCTTTATGGGTACCCAGCTTATCGGCAAGACCCTGGGGGTTATCGGTTTGGGGCGTATCGGCATGGCCGTAGCCCGGCGGGCGCTCGGGTTGAAAATGAAGGTACTGGGTTTCGATCCGGTGGCCTCGCCCGAAGCTGCCGAAGAAGTTGGCGTGGAAGTGGTTACTGATCTTGACAACCTTATCAGTAAAAGTGATTACATCACCTTGCACGTCCCGGTAAACGATCAAACCCGCGGTATGATCAATGCCGATCTCATAGCCAAAATGAAACCCAGTGCCAGAATTATCAATGTCGCCCGCGGCGCAGTCATCAATGAAAATGATCTGTATAAAGCGCTCAAGGAAAAGAAAATCGCCGGTGCCGCTCTGGATGTATTTGCCAAAGAACCGCCCGAAAATCGCGGCTTTGAAGAATTAGATAATTGCCTGGTTACCCCTCATCTGGGGGCCAGCACCGAAGAGGCTCAGGTAGAAGTGGCCGTCGATGCCGCTGCCGAGCTGGTTGATGCCATCCGCGGAACCCAGATGCGTAACGCCGTTAACGTTCCGGGTCTTGATAAATCACTGCCTGAGATTGTGCGTAAATATCGCATCTTGGCTGAGCGGTTGGGTTTGGTGGTCAGCAGTATTTCGCCCGGTTCCATTAAGAAGGTTCAGGTAACCTATCGGGGTGAGATTGCCGGTCAGGATACCTCCGCGGTGACTAGTAGCTTTAATGTCGGGCTGCTCCAGAACCATTTTGAAGAGCCGGTAAACCTGGTCAATGTCTCCCTGCTGGCCAGGCAGTGTGGTATAAGTGTCGATGAAGTCAAGAATCCCGACGCCCAGGACTATGCCAGCACCATGGCGGTGAGTGTAGTTACAGATAAGGTGAACCGTACCGTAATCGGTACTATTATCGGCAAGCAAATACCGCGTATCATTGGTATCGATGATTTCGCCCTGGAGATGTCTCCGGAAGGTACGATCATGATAATCTTCAACGATGACCGTCCCGGAGTTATCGGCTCGGTGGGCACTATCTGTGGTAAACATAGTCTCAATATCGGCACCATGGGTGTCGGCCGCGTCCGCGATCAGCAGCGGGCCGTTCTGGCCATCAGCCTCGACGAAGCCCCTGATGAACAGGCCATCGCCGAATTCCAAAAGCAGGATTTTGTTAAAAGCGTCTATCTCTGCCGGCTGCCTCGCGGTAATACTGAATAGCGAATACCGGAGTGATTGATTGTAGGAAAGTTTTATCAAGAAGGAGTATTTGAGTGAGTGACATAGAGCAAGAAGGTAAGGTGATGAACAGGTGGATTGTTGTTATTGGTGCTATTCTCATCCAATTATCCCTGGGTGCTATTTATGCCTGGAGTGTATTTACTAAAAAAATCACTATACCTCTCGACCAGGGTGGTGAATATGGTTTTAGCGCTACCCAAGCCGCGCGAATATTTGAAGCCGGCTTGGCCGTTTTTGCTCTGGTCATGCTTTTTGCCGGTAAATGGCAGGCCAGGATTGGTCCGCGTAAAGTGGCTATGATAGGTGGTATCGTTTTAGGGCTCGGCTATGTCCTGGGTGGTTTGCTGGGAAAAACCTTTTTGAGTCAGCTAATTTGTATCGGTATTATCGGTGGCGCCGGTATCGGCCTGACCTATGTTGTACCCATTGCTGTTTGTGTCAAATGGTTTCCTGATAAAAAGGGCTTGATTACCGGTTTGGCCGTGGCCGGTTTTGGTTTTGGGGCCACCATCTGGGTTAAATTAGGCGGTAGTTGGTTCGGTGGGCTGTTGAATACTACCAGTGTTTTAGGCCATACAGGAGTGCAAAGTGTATATTTGATCTATGGTCTGATCTTTCTGGTTACGATTCTTTTGGGCAGTATTGTGATGGTCAATCCTCCCGCCAGCTGGAAACCGGCCGGTTGGGATTCCCAGGCCGCGGCCGCCCAATCAAATAATAATGCCAGCGGACATGTCAATTTGACCGCCCTTGAAATGGCCAAGACACCTCAATATTGGGGCTTGTTGTTAATGTTTTTCGGCTCCTCGCTGGCCGGGCTGATGGTTATTTATTGCATACGTTTGTTTGGCATCGATAGTCTGCAGGCCAATATCGCTGATATGGATGCGACCGCCGCCGGTAAAGCAGCCGGTACGGCCATGGCCTTCTATGCCATACTCAACGGTCTGGGACGTATTACCTGGGGTAAAGTCTCAGATAAAATCGGGCGGCGGATGGCTTTGCTTTGCATGTGTTTACTGCAATCTATTATGATGCTTTTCTTCTTCCAGGTCGGTGCCTCTGAAGTAGGTTTGATTGTGGGAGCTTGCATAATCGGATTTAATTTTGGTGGTAATTTTGCCCTGTTTCCTACCGCTACCGCTGACTTCTTCGGCAATAAAAATGTCGGCTCCAATTACCCCTGGGTCTTTCTGGCTTATGGTGCGGCGGCCATAGCTGGTCCGGAAATCGCGGCCTATTTCAAAGACCATGCTGTCGATGTCAATTCCTGGAAAACCCCGTTTTTGATCGCCGGCATTTCCTGCATGTTGGCGGCCATTTTGGGTCTTATGCTTAGAGTTCCCCAACATGCTATAGAAACGGCTGACCTGGCAAAGGAATCCGAACCGGCCTAATTTTATCTCTGAGGATAAGGATAGTTTAGAAAGTTTTCCAAAAGCTTCGGCCCATAGCTGGTGGCGAAGCTTTCCGGATGGAACTGGACACCTTCCAGGGATAATTGTTCGTGGCGAATGGCCATGATCTCGTCAGAGTCGCTCTGGGCGGAAATGACAAAACCTTCTTTGAGACCATCGGGATCCACAATCAACGAATGGTAGCGCATGGCTTGGAAAGGGTTGGGAATATTCTGGAAGATCGTTCTGCCGTCATGGTGGATCTCAGAGGTTTTGCCGTGCATGCAGCGGGGGGCACGGACGATTTTAGCGCCGAAAACCTGTCCAATACACTGATGGCCCAGGCAAACACCCAATATCGGTACCTTGCCGGCCCAGTGGGAAATAATATAATTACTGTTGCCAGCTTCGTTGGGAGTGCAGGGGCCGGGGGAGAAGATCAGATGGGTGGGATGATAAGAAAGCAGGGAATCGGCGGTAACGGCATCGTTACGGAGGACCTCGACTCGGGGATTACCGCCCAGGACGGCTACCGCCTGGAGAAGGTTGTAGGTAAACGAGTCGTAATTGTCAATTATGATTACACGCTTCACAGGGAATACTATAAATCATACAACAGCTAAAGACAATATAGCTTAGTATTTCAGTAGAATACTTGAGGGGAGAACCCCTTTTTCATACTATATACAATCATGTTGCTGAAGCGAATATGGCTGGGAAACCTGGGAGGATTGCGACTGGTAATGTTACTGGCGGTAGGGGGGCTGCTGCTGATCGGGCTGGCCAGCATATATGCTACGGGGCAGATAGTCTTCTTTAATAAGCAGGTGGTCTGGATCGGGGTGGGGTTGGGAGCTTTTTTCGCAGTGAATTTGATTCCCTACCGGAAGATGGGACAGGTCAGCTACCCTTTGTTTGGACTTACCCTGATACTTCTGGTAATTGTATTGGCGGGGAAATATGTGCATCTACCTGCGATTGTTCCCATGAGGAACTATGCCTATCGCTGGATTAAGATTGGTCCGCTGCAATTGCAGCCTTCGGAGATGGCCAAGTTGACCTATCTGCTGGCCTTGGCGTGGTATCTGCGGCATCGGGAAAGCTATCGCAATTTACGGGGATTGGTGGGGCCGTTTATGTTGACCCTGTTGCCGATGGTGCTGATTTTGCTCGAGCCGGATCTGGGCACGACCTTACTTTTTCCACCGATCCTTTTTGCGGTTTTATTCATAGCCGGAGCACGCGTTAAGCATTTGCTGACGTTTCTTTTGCTGGGACTGCTGATCTCACCGGTGATGTACTTGGTCATGAAACCCTATCAGCAAACCCGGATCCAAAGCCTGTTATATCAGAATTCTGATGATCCATATTGGTTAAGTGGTCCGGGTTACCATTTGCATCAATCGAAAATCTGTATCGGCTCAGGTCAGGTTACCGGGCAGGGCTGGAAACAGGGTATTTTCGTCAACTCCCGGAAATCGCTGCCGGAACGTCACAACGATTTTATATTCTCTCTGATTGCCCACCAATGGGGTTTTTTGGGATGTTTGGTAGTTTTGGGATTGTATATATTAATTATTTTGGGAGGGGTGGAAATAGCCGCGCACCAAACAGATCCCTTCGGAAGGTTATTGGCGCTGGGGATTGCGGCGTTGTTTGCGGTGCAAATGATTATTAATGTAGGTATGACGATGGGTTTAACGCCGATTACCGGGATGACGCTTCCATTTATCAGTTATGGGGGCAGCTCTCTCTTATCGAGCTTTTTAGCCTTGGGTTTATTGGTCAACGTAGCTCGTTTTCACCCGCGTCAGATAGGTCGCCGCAGCTTTGAATTCCAGGATTAAACAATTCCGTGGGCAAAATCTGTGAAGCTGGGCAGGGGACGTCTGGTCTTATGGTAGTAATATACCAATCCCCGGTAGATGGCCAGGTTGGCCAGCCAGGAGCATTTCCGGATCGGCCATAACTTCAGTCGAGAAAAGGCCGATCGGGGTCGGTAGAAATCACAAAAAGCTGCCATCTGAGCCCGGCTTAGTTGTTCAGGCGTCATTTGCCGGGGCTGAAAGACTACGGTCGCCCCGTTGTATTTATCCCAATCGCTGGTAATCAGACGGCCCTGTTGGTGGAATTCGTTATAAATTTGTGTGCCGGGGTAGGGGGTGAGAATCGGGTAGCAACTCATTACCAGTCCAGCTCGATGGGCAAATTGCACCGCCGAGTGGCAACTTTGCCAATTGTCATTATCAAATCCGAATATAAAGGATCCCCACAAACTTATTTGGTGAGACTGGATTTTGCGGATGCGATTCAGATACGTTTCCGCCTTTACATATGATTTGCGAGCTTCGGTAAGGGTGCCGGGATTAGGGCTCTCCAATCCCAGGATAAGCCCCTGACAACCGCTGCGGCGCATCGCTGCGAGCAGTTTATCGTTGTTACTGATGAGGATATCACATTGCGAGGCCCATTTGATATTAAGGGGGATAAGGGCCTGACACAGCTCAAGGGCCCAGCGCTGATTGCCGGCAAAGTTGTCATCGCTCAAGATAAAAAAAGAACTGCCCTTTTCCTGAGCTTCTTTTATTTCATCTACGATACTCTCGATCGAGCGCTGGCGGAAGGCCCGGCCGAAAATGGCCGGCGTCGTACAGAAACTACAATTATGAGGGCAGCCGCGGGTAGTCTGAATGGGATTGAAAACCAGGTAATCCTTGGGATTCAAGAGGTCTTTACGCGGAGTGGCGATCGGGGCGGAAGGAAAATCCCGCCAATCATATTTAGAGCGTAACTCTCGGTCTTCAGTTATATCATTGAGTAAGTGGGGCAGTGTCCCCTCGGCGTCGCCGATACAAACAGCATCACCATGCTCCAGAGCCTCATCAGGTAGGGCCGAGGGATGAATTCCGCCCAAGACGACCTTGACCCCCATTTGTCGATAGGCATCAGCCAGGGCATAGGCCCGCTTGGCTTGAGTAGTCATGGCCCCGATACCCACCACCTCAATATCAGCCCGGGGCACATGTGGTTTATCCTGGACACATTCATCGACTATTTCCACCTGCCAACCCTCGGGCACGACAGCAGCGCAGATAGCCAGATTGACCGGCATAAACAGGGCCTTGCGCCCAAGGGTCATTTTACGGATGACATCGGGCAGGGTAATAGTTGTCAGAGGACTATTGGGATTTATAAGTCTTATTTTATGCATTATTTGTGGTTTTTCGTTGTCGGAGCACTTCATACAATAAAATCGCACCGCTGCAGGAGACATTAAGCGAGTCCATTCGACCGAGCATGGGGATCTTAACCTGAGTTGTGTTCTGCTGCAAGAGCAGCTCAGGTAGTCCCTGCTTTTCACTGCCGAGCACAAGGGCCACCGGCCCAGTATAGTCCGGCTGGGTATAATCCATAGTTGCATTAGGTGAAGTCAGGACTATTGTTACCTGTTTTTGTCTCAGCCAGTCAAGCGTGTTTGCCAGGGACATCTCATAAGTGGGCACGGTGAATAATGCCCCCAGACTGCCGCGGACAACGTTAGGGTTATACAAATCCACTCCACCTTCATTACAAACAATGACGGCATCGGTTCCGGCGCCATCAGCGGTTCGTAGCAGCGCCCCCAGATTACCCGGCTTTTCCACGCCCCAGATGACCAGGATCAAGGGATTTTGTGCCAGCAGCATCTCTTCGATATCACGTTTAGGTAGATGAGCTATTGCTACCAGCCCTTCCGCTTTATCGCGATAGGCTATTTTTGCATAAACCCTTTGGTCCGCCTCGACTAATTTAACTTGCCCTGACTGTCCTCCCATAAGATATTCGTTGATGTGTTCAATTGTATTCAGATCTTTATTAAATCTCAAGAGGTCGGAACAATAAATCAGCGTTTCCAGTGATATGCCCTGCGAAAGCGCATGTAGTATTTCTTTTTCCCCCTCAATCAGAAATACACCTTCCCGCTCACGGTGTTTTTTGTCCTTAAACGCGACAATTCGCTTGATCAACGGATTTTGCAGACTGGTTATCATTTAAAAATAGCTGGGACACCTCCGTCCTACGAACTCGTTTATCAATATACTATAAATTTTCCAGTCGTTGTTGTTTATCGTAGTCGGCCAGGGCCTTAAAGAGCTCGTCCAAGTCACCGAGGATGATTTTGTCCAGGCTGTAGAGGGAAAGATTAATGCGATGGTCGGTGACACGGTTCTGAGGGAAGTTGTAAGTGCGGATCCGCTGCGAGCGATCACCCGAGCCTATCATGTTTTTTCGGGTGGAGTCCCGCTGGGCCCGTTTTTGCTGCTCAAAATGGTCATAAATACGGCTGCGGAGTATCCGCCAGGCCTTGGCCCGGTTTTTATGTTGAGATTTTTCATCCTGCATACTTACGGTAATACCGGTGGGAATATGCTCAAGTTTGATAGCGGAGTTTAGTTTGTTGACACTCTGGCCGCCGGGGCCGCTGGAGCGCGATACGTGTTCGATCACATCGTCAGGCTTGATTTCGATATCCACTTCTTCCGGCTCGGGCAGTACCGCTACTGTGGCGGCGGAGGTGTGAATGCGTCCCTGGGCCTCGGTTTCCGGTACCCGCTGGACCCGATGGCCGCCGCCTTCATAACCCAGCACCTGCCAAACTCCATCACCCTTGATAGAAAAGATCACCTCCCGAAAACCGCCCATATCGGTCGGGGAAAAGCTCATCGGCTCCACCTTCCAACCGCGACTTTCGGCGTAACGGTTATACATGCGATATAAATCCCCGGCAAAAAGCGCTGCCTCCTCCCCCCCGGTGCCTGCGCGAATCTCGACTATGATCGCACCGATGGCGCTATCTTTACTCATCACGAGTTTTTCCTTGGCCTGATCCATGGTTTGTTCCAGTTGCTTGAACAGATCTTGTAATTCCTCTTGGGCCAGATCGCGCATCTCCGGATCATTTTCGGTGTCGGCAGCAATTATTTCAGCTTCCTGGTATTGATTCTGTACATTCATATAACGTCTATAGCAATCGACCAGGTCTTTAAGTTGACCGTGTTCCCTGGCGATTTTAGTGATTAGAACGGCATTGCCCGCTACGTTTGGATCATGCATTTGCTTTTCTAATTCTTCGTAGCGCTGATCCAGCTCGGCTAATTTTGCCAGGATGCGTTCATCTGTTTTTGATTGGGCCGATGTCATATTTGTTGATAATTCTGAGTTTCTACCAGTAATGGACACCTGTTATATTCAAAGTGTAGATATAAAAAAATCACGCTGTTCTCAATTGCCCCGTAATTGCCCACAGCGTGATATTAACTATTTAGCTATGAATTCTTATCTTTGCTCTTGATACCGTAATTACTGCCGTATTTCTTCTGGAATTTTTCGATACGGCCGGCGGTATCCACAAACTTCTGTTTGCCGGTGTAGAAAGGATGACAGACTGAGCAAATTTCTACATTGATTTGGGCCTTGGTCGAGCGAGTCGTGAACTCATTGCCACAACCGCATTTGACTTTTGCCTCTACATATTCCGGATGAATATCTTTTTTCACTCTACATACTCCAATATAATCAGGTCCAATAATGTCCAGTTAATATAAACACCAATATTATATTAAAAAAACTGAAGATGTAAAGATGAATTTTGTTCAGACGCAGCGTTCGTAAGCCCCTGTCGCTAAAGAGTTTAACTCTGGACACCATTGAGGTTGTTGCCGAAAAATATATTTGAATATGCATTGGATACGTGTTATCATGATATATAGATATGCCCCTAACCGGGCCCGGCTTTTAATAATACTGGCCGAACCCACCTAAACCCGACCTAATCCGGCCAGTGCCTCCTAATTGACCTATTAAACCCACAAGCCGGGCCCGGCCCTTTTATAACGCTGAGAAGAACTGAGGTGAAGTCAGGTCGTTCCTTTTCTTGGTAATATCCATCTCTGACAGTCTTGCAACAATATAATAAATCCTGCCGACAGAAGCGCATTACAGTTCATATGTAAATTTGGGTTTGAATCTTCCGGCCGGTTTTGATACCCTTTGCTTTTTACCAAAAAATCTTTGATAAAAAGGTACTTAAATCAGTCTTAACGGAAGCTGCAATCATATGGCGCAAAGACAAACACCAAACTTGATCTATCTTTTTGGTTATTATCATTATCAAACCGACGGCAAACTCCAGAATATGATGGAAGCCCTTGAGCCTTACGGGGTTGAGCGTGTTTGCCTTTCTTTGTACGAACCTTTACTGGATGGGGCCCTGCTTGACAGAACTAGACTTACCGAGCGTCTTACGCGGATCAGAAGTGTTATACGAAAGCTACGCCGTAAAAAAATCACTGCCGATTTGATTCTGCCGGGCCTGGGCACCTTTCGGCCGACAGACGCCACCTATAAGCGCTATATCAGAACTCTCTACCGGCTCAGTGCCATTATTGGAGTTGAAAATATCTGGATTGATGATACCTGGTCTCGGGCAGGCAGGGGCTTTCCCCGCCGCAGAATATTAAACTGGTATGCAAGCATACGCCGTGCGGTGCATAGTATTAACACAAAAATTAAGCTGGGCTTAAGGGCTGCCTATCCGGATCATTATCATCGCTGTAATCTTACAGCAGGAGAAATCGCTCAGACTCTGGCCGGAGTGCACCAGCCCAGGCTAATCCAGAGCCAACCCTTTTTACAGGACTGCGATCGTACCGATATCCTCAGCGCTGCTGAAACTTTGGCAACCAGTATTACCCTGAATGGCAGAAAAAACGATGCGGAGATAATCGGCGGTATTGACCACAAGTGGGCCTGCAGTTTTCATAAAAGCGCCGAGGCCGATCAGATGCAGATAAATCTCAATGCTCTGTTTGGCATCAAGACTATGATGGTGGATTGCTTCGATAAGGTCGGGACAGCTCCCGGTGCCGATAATATTTACCTGCAAATGCATAATCAAAATTACCAGTTTCTCAAAAAATTGGCCAAGTTGGTACCGGAAAATCCCATTCCCTCTGGTGTCCGTATTATCGTACCCACACCCGGGTGCAATATCCCTCAGTCGGCTGTGCGGGAAAATCCGCAAAGCTGTTGGCCTACGCTTTTGTGGCGGATGGGACTGCCGGTAAGTTTTGTTGCTGCTTCTTCCCTGAAGCCGCACGAACCGGGTAACCCTGTATATGTACTCACAGGCAGTACCCCGGAACAATTGAGCCGACGACAATTCAACCATATATTTAAGAACGGTGTCCTGCTGGATGCCCAAGCGGCCCAAAGCATTCAAAAGATGGGATTGCCCGGTCTTTTAGGAGTCAAGGTATCAGGCTCGATCAAAAATGTTCAGATGGAAGTCCTCTCCGATCATACCTTTGCCGCTCCCCATTATGGGTTTAAGACGGTTTGGGCCGATCATCTTGGTGCCGATGATGTTCGGCTGCTTAAACCTTTTCACAACCAAGCCCGAGTTATCACCACGCTCAATCAGAAAAATCGCATTCCCATTAACAACGGTATGATCGTGTTTGATAACACCGAGCACAATCACCGTTGTGCTATCCTGCCTTATAGTTTGCAAGGCTCCACTGCCTCTGTACTAGTATGTGTCGAGCGACAGAGACATTTACGCGATGTATTTGCCTGGCTGTTGCGCCGACGTCTTGATTGTTTTGTGGAAAACACTCCTGATGTGTCATTATTTTATCTGCCGGATTACCGGCGCAAACGTATTCTTATAGCCTTATTAAATGTGGGCTTCGACTGGGCCCTGGAATCACGTATTCGCCTGGGCCAGATTCCCTTTACCGTTAAGCGAGTCAGAGAATTGAATGACAAAGGTAAACTCATTACCCATCCCCAGTTAAAGCTAAATACCAGTCGTGACTATCAATATCTCCAGATAAACAACGACACCGCCGTCCCTCCCATGCAGATGACTGTTCTGCTGCTGGAAGGATAATTTCTACGTTTCTGGATAGCCCTACAGCACCCGGTTTGCTTTATGGCGCGCTTCTCCCCGACCAACGTTATGACTCTATATAGAGGCAGTGTTTGACCACATCATTCGGAGTGGTTATAATCAGTAGTTATGGCAGAAATGCGTTTTTTTACAAAATACTAATGATCTTACCATGAAATGCTCAAGAGCTATAATTTGAAAAATATATTTTTTTAGTTTTGTATTTGGGAGTGGATATGACCCAACTGGAACAGGCAAGGAAAGGCGCTATAACAGATCAGATGCGGCAGGTGGCCCAGCAGGAGATGGTTCAACCGGAGTTGATCCGCATGGAAATAGCTGCCGGTCGGCTGGTAATCCCCGCCAACATGGTCCACCTGCAAGGCAACTTAAGGCCTATTGGTATCGGCCGGGCCATCCGCACAAAGATCAATGCCAACCTGGGTGCCTCGCCGCTTGATTCCGATGAATCACATGAACTCCACAAGTTGAATATAGCTCTGAAATACGGTGCTGATACCGTGATGGATCTCTCCACCGGAGGCGATGTTGATCACTGTCGCTGTCATCTTATCACTCACTCTCCGGTGCCTTTAGGTACGGTTCCGCTCTACGAAATGATCATTAACAGGCCTATCGAAGAGCTCACCTATGAGGATATTCTGGAAACCTGTCGAAAACAGGCCCGGCAGGGGGTTGATTTCTTTACCATTCATGCAGGTCTCTTGAAGGAGCATCTACCGCTTACCCGAAATCGTATAGCCGGTATCGTCAGCCGAGGTGGTGCACTTTTGGCTTGTTGGATGAACCATCATAATAAACAAAATCCCTTCTACGAAGTTTTTGATGATATATGCGATATCATGCGGGAACACGATGTCTGTTTCTCTCTGGGTGACGGGCTGCGACCGGGATGCCTTGCCGACGCCACCGATGAGGCCCAAATCGCCGAGCTTAAGACTCTGGGGGAACTTACCCGGAGGGCCTGGGACAAGGGCTGTCAGGTCATTGTGGAAGGGCCCGGTCATGTACCCTTCGATCAGATTGAGTATAATATGAAGATCCAGCAGGAAATCTGCCAGGGTGCACCGTTTTATGTCCTTGGCCCCCTGGTAACTGATGTAGCTCCCGGCTATGACCATATAACCAGCGCCATCGGTGCTACGGCTGCTGCGTATCACGGGGCTGCCTTTCTATGTTATGTTACCCCGCGCGAGCACCTGGGGCTTCCCGGGGACGATGATGTCCGCCAGGGAGTGGTCGCCTATAAGATTGCCGCTCATGCTGCAGACGTAGCCCTGGGGATCAAAGGGGCGCGTGATTGGGATGACCGGTTAAGTCAGGCCCGGGCCCACCTCGATTGGCAAAGACATCTCGAATTGGCACTGGATCCTGAAACGGCCCGTAAATTACACGAGGAAAAGCACCTGCCCGATACCGACCACTGTACTATGTGCGGCAAAGAATGGTGTTCCGTCCGTCTCAGCAAACAACTCAGAGAAGAAATAAAGTATAACGACTAAGCGGGATTAGGGTTGGATATTTTCCGCCTCCATAATTTTTTGAACCCGGCGGATATGGCGTCCCCCTCCAAACTCAGTATTTAACCAGGTCTCCACAATTCGCGTGATCAAAGGATCGTTAATCAGCATCGCCGGCAGACACAGCACGTTGGCGTCGTTATGCTCACGCGACATCTGAGCTGTCAATTCATCGTGACAAAGTGCCCCCCGGATACCTCGAATCTTGTTGGCGGTCATGGACATACCCAGGCCGCTGCCGCATATCAGTATCCCCAGATCCGCCTCTTTTCTGGCTACCGCCAGGGATACGGGTATAGCATAATCGGGATAGTCACAGCTTTTTGATTCATTAGTGCCGAAATCAAACACCTCGTGACCGTTACGCTGCAAAATACTCTTAACCAGCTCCTTAGCTTCATAACCTCTGTGGTCGCCACCTACTGCAACTTTCATCAGTATAAATACCTTTCATTAAAATACTCACAGCTCATAACTGAGAATATTAACAACTATGCTTGACGCCTGTGTCAAATGTCAGGCTAATAATCCGCTTTCTAACTGTTTGTCAATGCTTGCTGCTATCTGAGCAGCGCATTTACGATACACTTCAACCGACATACCGATCGGGTCTGCAATATCCTTTTCTGCCAGTAATGCTGTTCTCGCCTCAGTTGCTGCTGATAAACGCCGCACAAACTCCGCATGAGACGAATCCATAGTTAAAATTACATCCGCCTCATTGACCATATCCGCTGTCAATAACCGGGATTGATGGCCGCTGATGTCAATCCCCATTTCATTGCAGGCTTCGATAGCCTCAGGGGTTGCCGCAGCGCCATTAAAGGCCATTACACCCGCGGAATGAACTTTATAACCTTTTTCCACCAGCTGGTCAACAGGGCAGGATGACTTTTCTGCCAACCGCTGCCGCAAAATGCCTTCCGCCATGGGAGATCGACAGCTATTGCCCGTACATACAAAAAGAACGCTAACCTTGCGCATTCGCCCAATCGCGGCCTTATCCAGCACTCCTTCCCGGATAACCTTGAATTCATCGCCTTGCAGCTCGATTATGGTTGATGACTTCGCATATCTGGTAGGCCCGGAATTTAGCAGCAATTCTATCTGCCCATCTAGGTGCTTCAGTACATCCTCAGCGCAGTTAGGGGCGGATGCTCCCGCTGGATTTGCACTTGGAGCTACTATTGGCCCCTTCATGGCCGATAGCAGTGCTCTTGCTACTTCATGATCAGGTAACCTTATTCCAATACTGTGTTTATAATAAAGTACCTCTATAAGTTCGCTGGATAGATTATTATTTATGGCATCAAATTGTTGGGAGTTTAGCTTGAATATCACTGTTAGCGGTCCCGGCCAGGCCTTACGTAAAAACTGCCGATCCAAGAATGACAAGTTCAGTACATAATGTGTTAGAACCGATTTTTCCCCTATATGTAAAGTGAAGGCCTTATCATCGGGGCGATTTTTTACATTCTTTAGGTTCTTAAGGGCATTAGGAATATCTGCGCGGGCTGCCAGACCATAGACCGTTTCCGTGGGGAAACCAACAATTCCCCCTTTATCAAGAATTTCCCCGGCCTCGGCGACGGCTGCCTCAAGATTAGATGATGATATTTTTATTACTTTTGTCTTCACTTATATCCTTTGGTCTCCAGGGGACATTTATGTAACCTTCTATAAAGTAAATATTTGTGTTTGTCAAGGACCAGTTTCAGCTTGACCTCACATAACGCCATTTTTACAATGACGCGATGAAAATAGCCGCGGTAATTTTCGACCTTGACGGTACACTTACCTGTCCTTTTTTGGACTTTGACCAAATCCGCGCCGAGATAGGCAATATTTCCGGCCCTATCCTGGAAGCCATGGCACAAATGCCGCCCGAGCAGCTAATAAGAGCCCAGGACATTTTGCACCGCCACGAGCAGGTGGCCGCCGAAAATGCACAGTTAAATCCCGGTGTCCATAACGTTATGTCTTGGCTTCAGCAGCGACAACTTCAGATTGGTCTGGTTACCCGCAACCGCCGTCACAGCGTGGACCATATCAGTCAGGCACATAATTTACGCTTTAACAGTATTGTTACTCGTGAGGACGGCCCTGTTAAGCCCGATCCTTACCCGGTTCTCCGGGCCTGCGCGGAAATGAAAGTGCAGCCGTCAGAGACTGTGGTGGTAGGTGATTACCTGTTTGACCTGCTCAGTGCCACCCGGGCCGGGGCTCTGAACGTCTTACTATGCACCAATGAAAATCATGATGATTTTTACGACCAGGCCGATTATATTATCTCTTCCCTCAATGAACTTCCCGGTGTGATCGATATTATAGAAGACAGGGCTCCGGGCTGTGTTGATGCCGGCTAGGTAAGATATTGTGTTTGTACTTGCTGTTTCCAACCTGATTCATAAAAAAGTCCGCTCTCTCCTGAGTGTTTTGGCGGTCGCCATTGCCATTACCTTGCTACTCGTACTGGTAGGGCTCTCCCACGGTACTCTTAATGAAGTTTCCCAGCGTATGCAAAGCGTAGAGGCGGAAATTGTCGTCCGGGATCGGCATTTTGACTTGGGCAGTATGAGTGGTGGTAAGCTCTGGGAGAAGGAAATTCCCCACCTGCTGGATATACGACTTGATAGCCCCCCAAAACCATCCCCTGCCGATTCCTCCAAACCTTCAACCGCCAATATCTCACCCCCGGCCATAGAACGTGTCATCCCGGTCTTTCTGGGGAGGATGAAATTGGCGGGTCTTTCCCAGAATGTATTTGGTGTTTATCCGGAGGATTTCCCCTGTTTTGCCGGTAGCCGCCGCTTACTCAAGGGTGTCCTGTTCAAGGATATGGATTCACCCGAGTCGGCCGTAAAGCTCTTTGATACTGAGACGGCCCCATCAGATCAATCTAACGATTACATACCTCTTATTATCGATAAAAGATTATCACGAGCCTCCGGCCTGCACGTAGGTGATTCGGCCGACTTTGGTGTTATTCCCGCTCGTATTGTCGGCGTGGTCGAGACCGGGGTGGCCGGCAGGGTTTTTGCCCCTATCAACATGCTCCGCGGTGCCAACGGCATCTCCGCTCGCACCGCCCATCTGTTTTTTATCAAGGCCCGAAAGTCTCTAAACACCGATCAACTCCAGCAGCTCTGCGAAAAAATCCAACAGACTACCCATCGCAGCGCCATTTTGGTTGCTAATTACAGCCAGGTACTCCGGGACAATTTCCGCAATCTGACGATTTTTGTTAATCTGGTCAGTGTTATTGCCCTGGTGATCTGTTTTCTGTTTATCGTTGTAACGATTCATACCAGTGTATTGGAACGCAGCCGGGAAATTGCCATCCTCCAGAGTCTCGGTGCCTCCCGTTCCCTGGTCCTTATGCAGACCATACACGAATCCCTGATAATCTGTTCGTTAGGTACTCTCTTAGGTATTGTGTGTGCTTTTGGTGCTTGTTGGCTGATTCAAACTTTGCAGCCTCTGATGACTGTTGAGATGCGTTTTTCCTGGTTGCTGATCGCTGCGGTTATAGGCCTTGTTGGCGGTCTCCTCAGCGCCCTGTATCCCGGCTATCTCGCCCTTCGTCATGACCCGGTAGAAACTCTAAGCTT
>Ga0272441_10008379_pt1 | contig 16375 bp, 18 predicted proteins | sample SSMProp6N_FD_193582 | JGI IMG/M metagenome (GOLD analysis project Ga0272441, IMG submission 193582) | Marine sediment archaeal communities from Little Sippewissett salt marsh, Falmouth, MA, United States - SSM-Prop-6N | ecosystem: Environmental > Aquatic > Marine > Wetlands > Sediment ... | reverse complement strand
CGGAAAGAAGCTCCCTTGTCGCCAAGGTCTGTCAGTCTAAGGTACACGTCTCCCTGGATCCTGCTGGAGCGACACAGACAGCCCCGGATCTTCGATGAGCCAAACGATAGATATCCTCCAATCGTTGTGCCAGCGATGTTTGCCAGCCCCGCGATGGAGGCACGCCCAAGGTATGCGTTGCCGCCAACCCTTGAGTAGCTCAGGTTGACCTGCCGTCCGGATATCTCTGCCCCTCTGAACGAAACGCTTCTGCCAATCGTGGAGCCTTGCAGAACGATTCCCAGGCCGCCACGGACCTGGACGTAGCGGAAGATGGCGTAGTCTCCGACATGTGCAGACTCAAGGTCGACGTATCCGGCGATGGTGCACTCCGTGAAGTCGGCTCGCTTCCCCACTGCGACCGAAGTGAACCGGGCATGTCCTCCAATCGACGAGTCTCGGAGCGATACGCTACCTCCGACCCTAGCCATGTCGAAGCGAGCAGTACCCGCGATCTTCGCCCATCGGAGGTCTATGTCTCCTCCGATGTCGGCACACACCGATCGCACCCCCCCTTCCACCCTAACCCGTCGACAACGCACCGTGCCCCTACACGAGGCATGTCTGAAGTCCACATCTCCGCCAATCCTTGCACCGTCGAGACAGGCCGTGAGTGGCAATCTTGGAGGGGCCACCCCTGCAACGCTGAGACCAAACGAAAGCTCGAATCCCCGGAACCGAGGCGTGGAGGTGTTGCGGAGCCGAGTCTCTGCAAGGCACACATCTCCTTCGACCTCCGCATCGACAAGCTCCACTCTCCCGCCAATCGTCGCTCTCCAGCAGTCTACGTTCCCGCCGATCCTTGCATGGTGAAGATCGAAGTCACTCTCTATGCGGGCGTCGCGGACATCGACATCGCCGCCAACGCGACAATGTCTCAACCTCACGCCGCCTTCAACCCTTGCTGATCTGAAATGGACTGAACCGCCAACCTCGCCTTGAAGGGCTACTCCGCCGAGGATTCTTGCATCCGTGAAGTCGACACTTCCCAGCCTAAGATGCTCCGAAATGTCCACTGCTTCAGGAATCCTGGCTTCTCGGAACGAGAGAGCTACGTTGCCTTCTCTTGGCAGTCTGTACTCGTGCTCAGCGCGGGCTTGACAGGGGTCCTCACTGGCTGAGGCTGTGTCCTCTCTGTGCTCAAGTGCGATCAGGCAGCCATACCAGCGCTTGTCTGGATCGGAACGAGGAAACGTGTAGCCGGTGAAGTCGAAGCTCGGATTCCGCTCACTGTCCGGTCCACTTCCCTCGATCTGCTCGTACAGCTTCTCCCTGAATGCCTCGATGCTCTTCGTGCCAGGTTCGTGGAGGATGCAGTACTGCGAGCCTGGTTCTGCGGGGACCTTGCACCGGTAGGAGGGGTCAAGGTGGCTACGCCATTGGCACATTGTGCGGCCTCCCCGCCTCTACCTGGCATAGCGACACGATCGCTCACGCACTCTCGGCGTAGCCCAGGTGTCGAGTCGCTTGTAGAAGCGACAGTCTACCGCCCAGACAACAGAGCACGCAACGTGCCTGAACCGCCTCGGTCCTACCGGAGACCGGATCTCTTTAGAGGATCGGAGCATGACAGGTGCCATCTCGTACTCGCAGGAGGTGCGAGACAGAGCTGTTCGCGAACGTGCTGGAGCCCCAAGAGATTGGACCGCGCATCCGATGGGGAGCGGCATGAACGGCTCAAGAGGAGCCGTTCCAGAGACTGGTTGGGAGTAGTGGACAGGTTTAGAACTTCCCAACTGGTTTGCGCTCCCGCAGCTGACTTCCTCGACCGCTGAAGTGGTCATGTCTCGTTGGTGCCTCGGAAGACATCTGAGGCTGTGTGGCTCACCGCAATCGTCCTCTGTGACTCTCGTAGATCACTGGGTTCAAACCCGACAAGGGTCTGTCATCCCGGCAGATCTGATTGCCGTGTAGGAGAAAGGACCGCACGCGGTCATGGGACTGACCCCCCTCCCTGAGAACGGTCCGGGTTCTCGACTAGGCTCTGGAACGATCCGCAGCGACCACTACTTGTCACTCGGCGTGTCACTCGCTTCCCTCGTGAGCGAAGCTTCGGCCGAACACAGAACCGCGTGCCCAACGATTCCCCGCACGTCCCTGCAGTCAGCTCACGCACACTCCGCGAGGAGGATTGCTGAGTTGCGGGCTTGATCATGCTCATGGAGCACGACACGGAATCCTGCTGCTTTCAGGAGATCCCGCACGACGCCGAACCGGAACTTCCTTGAGTAGAACACCAAGACGGATCCACAGTAGGCCATCACAGCGCTCTTCGCCGGATCGAATACCCAGCGAAGCTTGCACTGCTTCGCTCCTTTTCTTGTGTAGTCGAGCACGAAGTTTGAGAAGATCACGTTCTGCTTGTACTTGTCGAACAGCTCCTTCGCAAATGTATCCAACTGGTATCCCAGCAATACAAGGTCGCCACAGGAGCAGGTTCTCCTCAGGATTTCCACGAAATCCACGGAGTCTGGGTAGTTACCGATGGAATTCCCGAAGCAAACGACTGCACGCTTCCCATCGTTGCCCAAGCGCAGCTGCCCATGATCCAGATCCTCGAAGACCTGCCAGAGCCGGTGCAGGTGTACCTCGTAGTCATCCTTCTCGAGAATCTTGTTCCGGAGAGACGCTTCGAAGTCGTCAATGAACTCGCGGTTGACATCCACCGCCACCAGATTCAGAGCTTCCCCGGGTTCGAGGATGTACTCAACGACAAGCATCTCGGTATCGCCGACACCAAGCCCGAGAAACACGAGTGCTCTTCCTTTGAGCATCTTGCGGAGTTCGCGTTCATGAGCTGCAAGCAGAAACATCTCTGAGTGCACCGAGACGATGTTGTACGGATTGTTGTAGGAGAAGCTGAGATGCCTCCATTTGTCAGCGCTCGCAAACCAGTGCATCGATGGCATCACTCCGCTCCCCCAGTCCTTCTCGAAGCGGTCTCTCAGTCTCTCTTCAGATACTTGGTTCTTCCTTGTGACGATGAGCCCCTTGCGCGTCAAGGCGATCGATCACTCCTCTCTGGTAAGCTCCGCGCGGTACTGCTCACGGACCGACATCGGAACTCCTGGAAGCTCACAGAAGTGAGTTAGGAAAGTAGTCCCGACTGCACCCTCCTGCGTCGCGGCCTCAATCACAGACGAGAATCTGTCAACGATCTGTGGGTCCCACGCGCAGGAGAGCACGGCCTTGTCGAAATTGTAGCTCAAGTAGAACGTACCATCGAAGATCCCGAAGTCCCTAATGGCCCCTTCGGGCACTGCGCTTCCCAGTTTGGCCTCAAGCGTCCACAGCAGCGTCGTGTCTGAGTTCATCTTCTCGAACCACCGGATCTCGCTCTCCCGGTTCTCACTCCATCGTGCTTGATCGCGGCCCACTATGGCTTCCAGTAACGCTTTGGGGTTGTGTTCGGCGAACTCCGGCGGGCTGTCGTGTAGCAAGTGCTCCTCAGAACGGCGTGGCAGGATCACGACTCGTGTCTTCCTGTCTCGCGGCAGTGCGCTGTCGTTGAGCGCCTGCAAGTGGACCTGACGAGATGCCGTCAGCATGAACCAGTATGGTGATTCGAGACAAGTGAAAGCGATCGACTCAGTCGCCACGCCACACGCCTGCTTCAGCAACCGGCAGTAGTCCTCAGGTGACACTCCATAGCAGCGAACATACCCCTCGTCACTGAACGCGCCTTCGAGCGATCTTCGAGTGAGCTCGTTTGCCATCGGTGTGAAGGCCCTTAGCTTCGATGGGTCCGTCGCCAGCCGAACCAGGTGCGGGGCCACAGCTTTCGTGACTTGCTCACCCAGGCTCTCCTCCGCCTCCGCGACGCGGTCTAAGGCTGACGTGACAGTACGGCCAGCCTGCCAAATGGCACGAATGAAAAGGATGAACTGAATGCCCACAGTGGCGCCGACCCAGCCCATCAGCGTGTAGACAAGTGACTTCGTCTCACGAGCGAGTTCGACCTGGCTCTTCGTGATGTAGCCGTAACCGAGGAACCAGAAGAGAACACCGACACCGAGAGGGATGAGGACGCCTGCTAGGACATAGAACGCGACTGTACGCTTCTCAAACACGCTGAGCACCTCCGAATCTCATCGGACTTGCTTCTACAGCCTATACTCACGCCTCAACTCGTGCAAGCCGTTGAGCGATGCAGTCCCGGCGCTTTGCGAACTCTCCGGCCGCTAGAACCACGGACCTGAATAGGTGCTCCCTGGGAGTAGTCGACAAGTTTGGAGCTCGCCAGCCATCCCTGCTCGGGTGACCTCCGTTTCGAGAAGCCAGTCTGAGACAACCATTTCCACTCGGGATTCTGAATCGCCCAGTCGCCGATCACACTGCCGCGAAGGAGTCTCGGCCTACTGCTGCAGTGCCACGCTTCCTCCACGCCCCTTGCCTCGGACGATGCGACCATGCTTGATCAGCTGATTCTTCACCACCAGATATCGTTCGTCGGTCCAGCCCAGGTGCTCTCGTAGCGCCTTGTTGCCCGACCTTCCACCCAGGGCCGCTAGGGCGGAAGTGAGAGTTTCGCAATCTGCTTCGTGCGCCAATGCAGGATCTTCGGATTCGGCGGGTGTTCCCGTGTCCTCCGGAGCATCCTCCGACTTGCCAGCTAAGGTGCATCGCGCATCTCTCATCTTCACGGAGCTGGGTGAAAAGATGGACTGCCGGGCGCCCAAGGCAGCGTAGTCTGATGGGTCGGAGGTGAGCACAATGACCTGGAGACCATGGGTAGCGGCCAGATCCAGCATTCGCTGCAGGTTCTGGACACGTTTCGGGTCGGAGAAGGCAAACGAGTCGTCGAAGACCACCGGCAGTGAGTCTCCGTGGTCCGCCGCGAGCACTTCCGCAATAGCCAGTCGCACTGCCGCGGCGACCTGTTCGCGTGTGCCGCCGCTCAGAACATCGAAGGAGAGGGCACCGGCATATTCGGGGCGGACAAGCTGTATGCCTTTGAAGGCGCCATCCTCAAAGGTGACCACGGCACGCGCAGCAGGGCCAAAGATGCCTTTCAGGTAGTCTGAGATTCGCTCGGTGAGGGGCTGTGTGAAGCGGTCGGCCAGCAGCTTCTGCTGTTCCTCAAAGAGACGGTTCAGCAGCTTCACGGCTTCCGCCTTGCGAAGAACACTTCGGTAGTGCTCACGAGCGGCTCTCTCGCAAGCGCTGGCGCAAACCAGGTCGGCCTGGGGGTCTTCACTGCCGTCCAAGGTTAACGCCGCACGACTGGTGGCCCGCTGCTCAACGGCGCTCAGCCTTTCGCTTTCCTTTCCCTGAACAGCCCTCGTGAAGCGGTCACGATCCTGCTCGAGTTGGTCCGGCTGCAAATCATCCAACAGGTTGCGGGTTTCCGTGAGCGCCTTCTGGGCTTTCGCACTTGCCGCCGCGGCCGCGTTCAAGGTCTGAAGCCGGGATTCGTCATCGCCATGGTTTTCGATGAGCAGCCGCAACTGGGCCTTCTTGTTGTTGATTCTCTCACGCTGCTGCTCGATATCGGTGTTCACCGCCTGAAAAGCGCTCTCAGCCTCTTCGAGTGCGGTCTTCACTGCCTGTTCCTCGGCCTTCTTTTCCGCCTCGTCTTCTTCGGCACGCTCCAACGCCCCATCCTCGCGAGTACGCCATGCCAAGGCTTCATCGCAATTCGCAGGCGCCTCGACTTTGGGAACCTGCTTCGACCGGCGTTCGGCCTCGCCCTTTGCCGCGACCAGCGCCTCCTGCGCTTCGGCGAGGTCGTCAGCGAGGCTGCCGTCGTCCAGATCCTCAAGCCGGGATTCTTCCCGCTCAAGTTTCGACGCTGTTTCGTCACGCCGCGCCAGGGCATCGACAGCAAGTTCTAGGGATTCAAGACCGAGTGCGTCCAGCGACTCGGAGAGCTCGTTCTTCGCTGCACGATCTACTTCCCGCGCTTCTGATAGACGGCTGCCACCACCGGGTTGAATGCGGAGATGAACCTTGTTGCCGACGAACACATCGGCGGCTTCGGTGACCGTATGGGTGCTGCCGGGTGGCGCTTCCTCGTCCCCGATACGCACAACCTGGTCCGCGTCGAGGACCTCTATGCCGGAGGCCATGGCATCCAGGGCGGCCTTGGCCTGATCGCCGCGGGATTTTATGTCCCGCAGGCCTTCCAGAGCATCCGCGTTAATCTCCGGCAGTTCAGCAAGGGCATCCCGAAGAGACTTGATTGCCTCCCGAATGTTCTGAGCTTCGTCTGCGCGCTTCGACAGAGCCTCGCACTCAGCCTCGCAGCCGAAGCGTTCGACCCAAGCACGCGCGAGCTCTCGGCGTTGCCGACTCCGCCGGGCCGTCTCTGCAGCCGTTTCATAGGCCCCCGCGACTTCCTGGGCGCGCTCGTGAAGTGCTTGCCGCTTCGCCTTGGCTTGCTCGCGCTTCTCCAGCCCAGGCGCGATGGCCTCCTCCAAATCGTGGATGACCTTTCGGAGGGATTCGATCTGATCATCCGCATTCCGCAGATCCGCGTGTTTCTCTTCCGCGCGGGATGCCGTCGCCGCCTGCTGTTCTTCCTGGGGCTTCAGCTTCTCCGCTTCGCTGAGTTTGCTGGCGATTTCTTTGCGCTGTTGCGTCAACGACTCAAGGTCGGTCGTGCATCGGTTGATGGTTTCCTCGGCGTCCTCGAAGTCCTTGATCGACTGGACCAGACGATCCAACCGTGTGGTGGCGTTCCGCCGGGCGGACTGGGCCGCATCGAGGGCAGATTGCGCCTTCTCCAATTCAGAACCTGCTTTGGATTTGCCAGCCTGCGTGAAAAGGCTAGCGCAACGTTGGGCGAAGTGGGCCGCAACCTGTGCGTCGCGTTGTGACTGCATGGCGACAGCACCGCCTTCGTCTTGCAGACGTTGCAGCAGAGCGGTCTGTTCTGAGGCGGCATCGGCGCAGGGATCGTTCCCGCTCTTGCCCTGCCAAACCCAGAGATGTGCCCATTGCCGCAGTGTTCGGTCGGCGACATTGCGGCCTCCGCCTACGTCCTCTACCTGTAGCAATGCATTCAGGCGGGACTCCGCTTCATCTTCTTGCCAGGAGGAGCCGCCGATTTCCGTGAGCTTCGTGGTGCCACTGCTCCCACTAAAGCGCTTGATCAACTGATATTCTTTGCCTTCAACGGCGAAGTGAACCTCTACTACCGGATGGCCCGGGTGCACATACGAGACCATGCTACGTTGGGCGTCGCCGGTGATTCTGGACTTGAGAAAGAGACCGCGATGTACAGCTTCGATGAAGGTACTCTTGCCGGATTCGTTCGGACCCCCAATGAGACAGCGGGATTCATCAAACTCCACCGTGGTCTCTCGATGAATCCGGTAGCTGCGCACCGTGGCAGACAGCAGTTTCATGACCGCTCCTCGTGCCGGTAGGCGGCATGCAACTCCCGGAGCGCAATGGCTGCTGTTGCCGCTTCTTCATCAGTGGAGTTGGTCATCCCGGTCAACTGCTGTGCGACGGTGGCTGTGAGCGGGTCGGTTGCCTGCTGGGTCAGCGCTTCCACCTCTTCATGCGTCGGGGCGATGGCCACGCGACTATCGACCTTGAGTCGCAGAAGCCTTGCCTCTAGGGACTCAAGAAGCCTTTCAAGCCGGTCGGACGCCTCGATGCCGAGAGAGCCACTCAGCGATAACCGTAGCAGGTCTTCGTTCGCGCGTTGTCCAAGAACCCTAGCGAGCTGCGATGAGAAGCGGGCTACCCCAGCGTCGTCAGCGAAGTCGAAAGAAATCTGTGACCACGTCAGCCGAGCTGTGGGTACTATTCGGACGTGCGGCAATCCTCCGCGCCGAGGCTCGACCACGAGGATGTGACCGGGCTGCTGGTCTTCCCCCTTTTGGAATCGGTCATTCTCGGGCGTCCCCGAATACCACGCCTTGGGGCCTACCTGCTTGGTTCCATGCCAGTCTCCCAAGGCGACGTAGTCGATCTCCTCCATTGGCAGCCTTGTGAGGTCGATGCGGTTGGAGGCCATGCGGCGCAGCTCTTCATCATCCTCAGCGCCTGAGAAGTCCTGCGTGCTGCCGTGAGCCAAGACGATGCGCGGTTTGGCCGGAGAAACGCTCTGGAGCACACTCGGGTCGCGCAGCCATTCTGTGCGGTCGCTGGACTCCAATCGGCGAAGCAATGGGCATGGGAAGAGAACGACATCGGCGAGTTCGAGAGGCGCCGTGTCCGGCAAAACCGTTAGGTTTGGGGCAAGGGTGCTGCTTTCTTGCTTGAAGAAATCCTGCTCCCACACGCTGCCCGGCCCGCCGTGATCATGATTGCCGGGAATCACATACACAGGTAAACCAACCTGCCCAATCGCGCTGCATGCCTCTGCCACCGTGGCCTTGTCAGAAGTCGGCGAATCGAACAGGTCACCAGCTACCAGGACGAAGCCTGCGCCTTCATCTTTGGCCACGGCTGCGATATGGGCTATGGCGTCGATGCGGGCCTTCTGGACAAGGGAACGCTTGTAGGAATCGGTGATCCCCGCGAAGGGCTTCCCCAGTTGCCAATCAGCTGTGTGAACGAACTTCACCTTTCACGACCTCCCGATTCCCCGGCCAATCCTGATCCTGCTGCCACGGATCCACCGGAGGGCTCACCTCGCCTCCCATTCTACAAGCTCTTCAGGGCGACGCTAACACAACGCATCCTCTGCCTATGAAGCTAGTCGCTGAACCCGCTCTAATGCCTTATGAGAGCCTTCTTGGGTGATCCCGTAGACGGCCTCCTGCGAGTAGCTTCAACCGCAAGCTTCGAGATGAGTGCCTGAACATGCACTGGTTCGAGAGCCTAGTCGAGGCACGGAGGGTCATCGAGCACTGGCGGGTCGAGTACAATGAAACGCGACCCCATTCCAGTCTAGGGAACCGGGCGCCGGCAGTCTACGTTGCAGAGCTGCTGGGCGTTAGCTCAGGATCGCAGGTCTGACCTGCCCCCCTGAGAGCGGTCCGGGTTCTCGACTAGGATCTAGATCGAGGGAAGGGAGGTCGCGGTGGCAAGGAAGCGATACCGTCCAGAGGAGATCATCGCCAAGCTCCGAGAGGCGGAAGTCCTGTTGGGACAAGGCCTGAAGGTCTCTGAGGTCATCAAACAGCTAGGCATCCACGAAGTCACCTACTACCGCTGGAGGAAGGAGTACGGTGGGATGAAGGTCGACCAGATGAAGAGGCTCAAGGAGTTGGAGAAGGAGAACTCGAGGCTCCGTAGAGCGGTCTCCGATCTCACGCTGGACAAGATGATCCTCAAGGAAGCAGCGAAGGGAAACTTCTGAGCCCCGAGCGTCGTCGCAGGTGCATCGATCACGTGATCGAATGTCTCGGGGTGTCCGAACGAAGAGCCTGTCGAGTGCTTGGTCAACACCGATCCGTCCAACGGAATGCGGTGCAGCCGCGGGATGACGAGGACGTGTTGACCAGGGCGATCATCCAGTTGGCGAGCACCTACGGACGGTACGGCTACCGAAGGATCACGGCCCTTCTTCGTCATGCAGGCTGGCCTGTGAACCACAAACGCGTAGAGAGGATCTGGCGTCGGGAAGGGCTCAAGGTGCCACAGAAGCAGCCAAAGCGTGGGCGGCTGTGGCTCAAGGATGGATCGTGCGTACGGCTGAGATCCCAGCATCGAAACCACGTCTGGGCGTACGACTTCGTGATGGATCGAACCCACGACGGGCGAGCGTTTCGCATGCTGACGATCATCGATGAGTACACACGCGAGTGCCTGGCCATCGTGGTCGGGCGGAGGCTGAGATCACTGGACGTGATCGAGACGCTCGCTGAGCTGTTCATGAGGAAGGGAGTTCCGGAGCACATCCGCTCGGACAACGGCCCGGAGTTCTGCGCCAAGGCAGTCCGTGAGTGGCTCGGTCGTCTCGATGTCGCACCGCTGTTCATCGAGCCAGGGAGCCCTTGGGAGAACGGGTACTGTGAGAGCTTCAACGGGAAGCTCCGGGACGAGGTACTGCGCAGAGAGGTGTTCTACACGCTGGAAGAGGCGAAGGTACTGATCGAGGACTGGCGGGCCGAGTACAACACCATCCGCCCTCACAGCAGCCTTGGCTACAGACCTCCTGCACCGCAGACCAGGACGCTACTTCCCGTATTGGCCTTGGCAGGAGGCGGTCGACTAGACTAACTCTAGAAGTGGACCGGCCACGGGGGGCTGGTCAGAATGGCACGTGACGAGTAGCCAACTCATTTGCTGGTGTCGCCGTTGCAGTGGAGTCGTACCCCCGGCAACTCATCAAGCCGGTCATGCGTGCCAGTGTAAACGCACTTGGAGAGCTATGGTAGTGGGAAGCCAATACCGGCGTATCTCGTGAGGCCAATCCATGCGCGGCGACAGGATCAGGACCCATTTGATGAGGGCGCAATGGCGAGGAAGTGGTAACACTCTGAGGAGATCATCATCAGGCTCCGAGGGGCGGAAACGCTACTTACACAAGGAATGAGGGTCACCGAAGCCATCAAGCAGCTGGCATCCGTGAAGCCGCCACTACTTGAGCAAGAGGCACTGTGGGATGCGGCTCGTCCGAATCGACTACATCAGGGACCGAGAGGAGAAGCCGAGGCTTCGTGGCGGGACCTCGCATCTCCCGACTGAACATCTGGGCCTCAGAGAGGCTTGCAGCGGCGGCTTCTAGGTCCTGCCATCCGCCTTAGGGCCCTCTCGTGACTCCATCTCCGAAGCGGACTGCACTCCATGCCACTCTTGCCAGGCCCGTTCCTCTGCGTCGAAGGCTACTGCATCGATGCGGCGAGGCCGGTACTGCGAGATCTCAGGGAGCGGCGCTCTTGAGAAGATCCAGCGATGGGCGCGCTCGGCGGTGAGCTTCTGCAGTTCGCGGGTCTTCGCCACTGAGAACCAGAACCGGGGCTCCGCCTTCTTGCCAATCTGAGTATAGAGCAAGTGCTGTGGTGAGAGTGGCAGGATTAGGTCGGTGCCACAGCTGCCCCAACCGCCTTGGAAGTCGTACCTGCCAAGGCCGCAGTAGTTGAGCTTCAGCGCCGGGTGGTCGCTCGTAATCCATTCATGCCCCCTGGCGGGATGGGCGATGCTCCACTTGTGCTCTCCGAGCTTCAGCGCCAAGCCGGTGAGGAGACGCTTCATGTCACTCAGCCACATCACCCTCCCAATCGACGGGGTTGCATGGACAACCGCCCGCACTCCTTTCCCGCCCTCGATTCCAATCTCCAGACCTGTAGGCATTTCGTCTCCCTCAGCCGCATCTGGAGTCGGGAGACCCACGCCGTCTCTGGCCGCCTGCTCAATCCTCGCGGTTGACTCACTGAGCATTCGCGGGAGCAGCTTGGGAAGCTCCTCACCGCACTGCTTCACGAAATCCATGTACCGCAGAGGTGTCCGGAGATCTTGCGCGGCGAAGAACATCGCCATGCTGCGCCAGTCCTCTGGATGTAGACGACGGCCATTGACCGCCTTCTCGATCGCTGCCAAGGCGGGGGACTCGATCTCGTCCGCCAGCCAGCGCTCGATATCATCATGCTCCTGTCCTGACCGATCGACCCATGTGTATAGATCCTTGCGGAATGCCACCCCACGGATGGATCGCGCCGACCACTCTGGAACGTTGGGATGCGAGACAAGGATCCGATAGGCGAAAACCCTGCGTCCGTCAGTGCTCCAGTTGCGCAGGTACCCCTGCGACAGGAAGTGGTTGTCATGTGTCAGCCGCGGCACGCAACTCTCCTACTGTCTACCCTGTCGCCGTCGGACCCGATGCAGCTGTCGACTGAGCACGGCTCCATCGCCCTTAAGGACTTCGTCCATCTCCCTCCGACGCCATCGATCCTTGTCGGTGATTGAGCTCCTATTGTACTATCCCTGGTTGGAGTCCCCTCCATGAATGCGGCGCGTCTCGCCCGCCCGCACGTCCTCATCACCTAGCGGGACGACAGCGTGTCGATGTTTGAGCAGGGAGAAGGTGGGTCTCATGGCACGACGGCGGGTGAACACAGAGATCGAGCTCTACGAGTGGAAGCAGAACTGCGATGCATTGAACTACCTGCTCGGAGACATCGTCAAAGGGGGATCGCCCCGGAGAGATCGGGAGGAGTATGTGTTTAGCCTTCATCTCCTCGGCGCTTCCCACAAGCACTACCAGGAGCATCCCCCCATCCCGGAGCAGGTGAGGGACCATCGGTTGGCGGTGAAGGCGCACACCTCCTTGCGCAAGCTTGAACGGAACACAAGGCTCTGCTGCGACGAGTTGGAACCTCTCCTCGGGCTCATCGAGAAGGAGATTGAGAAAGACAACTCCCGCCAGGACCTCAGCAACGCCTACAGGCACTACACTCGCGTGGTATCCGCCCTTCGTGGCTTCGAGAAGCGGCTACACAACCTTGACCCGACCGCTGCCGAGAACGCGAGCGAGACGGCGATGGAGGATCTAAGGGACCTCGCCCAAGCGTTTCGTACGCTGCTGGCCCTCCACGACAAGCCCAGACTTGCGCAGGCGCTGCGTGACAGCCTCAGGGACCACCTCGAGAGAACGCCGACGCACGAGGAGTGGCAGGAGTGGTACCGCTTCCGCGCTCCGCGGGACGACCTCCCCAAAGCCTACGGCGCGCTGAAGAGGGTGAATGCATACCTTGATGCGCAAGGCGCAAACCTAACCCTTGCTGGGCAGCCAGGTCACCTCACCAAGGGGACCCGGGATGGCAAGACGCCAGATGCCCTTTTCACGACGTACTTCAGCCCATTCGTCGACATCCTCACTGGAGATTACCGTGGCGTCAGGATCGGGGTCTGCGCCAACTGTGGTTGCGTCTACGTTCGACGGCCACACGACAACAGAGGATCGACGTGCGACACGCGCTGCAAGCGCGAGCGTGACGCACGAAGGCGCGACCGTTCAAGTAATTGAGGAACTCGCTGTGCCACTGCAGGAGCGCGCTCGCGCCACGCCGACGTAAGACCCATCATCGTTTTGACGTCGGCTGCTTGCTCTTCGCCAGTAGTGTGGGTGCATGAGAGATCAACCAAGTACTACTCATACCAGCGCCTCAATCCGCGCAACGATGCGCCTTGCGGAGTGCTCGCTCTGCGGCCGCTCCTGCGACGCGCGGCTCGCGGCCACGTGCTCGGGGAGGGAGCGTGAAGCGTCGTGTGACTCATTGGCGCTTCCGAGCGAGCAGAGGATCGCGGAAGCGCCGGGCGCTACGGGAACAGCTTCGACCGACCAAGCTAAGCGAGCGTGGCTCGTGACTGCGCTCGTCATCGTCGGGCTCGCCGTTGGCTACTACCTGTTCAACCGAAGCAAGGCTCAAGCGAGCACCGAGAAGACACTTGCGCAGGGGGAGGCTCCGTGGCAAGCCGCAACTCTGTGACGAGTGATGAACTGCTCTCGCTCGTCAAGGCGATGGGTGATGTCCTCGCTGATACGTCGCTCTCAGACCGCGCGGTGCGCTTCTACTCGTGCCTCGCGTTCAACGCGTGCTCAGGCTACGTTCACGACCTCAAGCTGTCCCAGCTGGCCAAGGCTGCAGGGATGGATACACGAGAGGCGTCCGCGGCATCCAAGGAGCTCGCCGCGGCACACAGGATTGAGGTATCGCAACCTGGGCCTTACAAACCCAACCACTACCGGATTCCGGCGCTGCTGGGCGGGGGCTCTGCCCCGCTAGCCAACAAGCAAGCAGCCGGCCTCGGTCAGCCAAGCACGGACGACCGAGGGGCCCCACGGGGAAGCTTTGCTTCCCCCGTGGGCCCCTCGTCGCCGGCTGCGTCCGATGACGGCCCCGCATTGGCCGACCAATACGCGGACAACCCGGCCACCGATGGCGTCCACGAAGACCAGTACAGGCGTATGCAGGGGCTTCTCACGCCCCTTGGGCGCTCCCCGGCGCTGTGGTACGCAGTCCGCAAATCACCGGATGGCTTCTCCCCAGCCGAGATCTATCTCACTGGCGTCTTGCTGATCGCCGTGCAAGGGGTCGCACCTCCTGATGGTCTGCAGGAGTGGTCGCTTCTTGAGGAGACGCTCCAGTCAGGCGCGCTCTACCTTCCTGAGACTCGGCATCAGATCCTCGAGGCGATCATCGAGCACCCGCCCGTCGTCCACGGCACATCGCTACAGGCAGAGGAGCTGTCCGTCTTCCGAGAGCTGTTCGGCGAGGAGAGCGATGCTTGAGAGAGCAGACCTGACGCCGAAGCAGCTCCTCGCCATGCCCATCGCTGCCGAACCCGGGCTCCAGCCGCTGGAGAAGGAAACCTCGCTCAACCTGCTGGGCAGTGAGAGGGCGTTCACCGTCTACTCACGCCATCCGACATGCATCCGAGGTCTGCTGCGTCAACCGGAGTTCGTCCCTGAGCTTGCCGTGATCGTGCGGCAGGGGGGCCGGGAGACCCTCGTTGGAGTCAAGGGAAGGCTCCCCGTCGCTTGCCTGCACATCGGGTCCGCGAGGAAGCAGCACTTCTTGAGCCAGGTGTTCGCCCGACGGTTCCGTGGGACGCAGGCATCGGATTGCGTACGAGGGGCGCACTCTCAGGGAGCGGAACGCCACCGTCTACCCCTGGCCTGCCCAGATGGGGAGCCGCCCGAACGAGCGGATCGAAGCCCCGCGGATTGCGTCAGGCGACCGCAATGAGCCGCACGACCCGATACGAGGAGTCCTCTCCCGGCTACCGGCCTCGATCCATCGATCCGGCGACGGAAAACCTTCTGCGCTTCCTTGCCATCCTTCGGGAGTGGGACAGCGAAGCGACCCACGGAACATCGGAGCGACGAGCCAGGGAGCTTGTCGCCCGATGCTTCACAGAAGGTGCTGGTTCGGGTAACACTTGAGATCATGCGACAAGCGGTGGCGTACATCAGGGTCTCGACCGAAGAGCAAGCCCGCCAGGGCTACTCCATCGAAGCACAGGGTCAGGTCCTCCGTGACTACGCTACAGGCCACGAGATCCACATCGTGCGCGAGTTCGTCGAGTCCGAGTCCGCCTACAAGCCCGGCCGACAGGGGTTCCGGGAGATGCTCACGTTCCTCAAGCGGCACCAGGACGTTCGCGCGGTGCTCTGCTACAAGATCGACCGCATCTCGAGAAACCTCCAGGACTACTCGACACTGACAGAGCTTCTAGGGATCGAGATCGTCTCCGCCACGGAGTCTCTGCCGAGCGGAGCGACGGGCGAGTTCGTCGGCGGTGTCCAGGCGGTGGCGGCCCGCTACTACAGCGCGCAGCTCTCAGAACGCGTCAGCCTCGGTCTCAAGACCAAGGCGAGCAAGGGGCTGTGGCCGACCTACGCGCCGAGCGGCTACAACAACGCAGGAGACGGCATCGAGCCGGATGAGACGGCCGCTCCGCTGATCGGGGAGCTGTTCGAGCGGTTTGCCGCCGGCGGGATGTCGATTGACACAGCGACCGCGTGGGCGAAAGCCCGGGGCCTGCGCTCGAGGTACGGACACTCCCTCGCGCGCAGCGCCGTTCACGGCATCCTCACCAACCCCATCTACTACGGGGCGCTCCCGTGGAAGGGGAAGCTCTACGAAGGCGTTCACACGCCGCTGACCACACGAGAGACGTTCGAGCGCGTGCAGGAGCAGCTGCGGGATCGTTCCCCCAAGCGCACGAATCAGGCGTTCCCCTATCGCGGCCTTCTCTCCTGCGGGTACTGCGGCTGCAAGATCACCGCAGAGCGCAAGAAGGGCAGGTACGTCTACTACCGCTGCACCTACGGACGAGGACGAGACTGCCCGCAGCCGTACCACCGAGAGGAAGAGGTATCCGAACGCTTCGCCGGAGTCGTCGAACGGATCGCCCTGTCCGAGAAGATCGCGCAGAAGATCATGGAGGTCGCGCGGCAGGAAATTTCCCACTGGGAGGCCGACAGGGCGGAGCGCCTCAAGCGGCTCACGCGCGAAGTCGACCGCCTCGCGACCCTCCGCGACGACGCCTACGAGGACAAGCTTCGCGGCCGGATCGGGGAAGAAAGATGGGTGCGGATCGACTCAAGGCTCGGCCGCCAGGCGGACGAGCTCGCGGCGGAGCGCCGAGAGCTTGTCGCGACGGCGGCGTTTCCTCTCGAGAACGTGGAGGCGGCTTTAGAACTCCTGAAACGCGCTCCCCGTTTGTATCACGAGCGTTCACACGCGGATCGGGCGAGACTCCTCCAGACCCTGGTTTCGAACTCGGTGCTCACCGCCGAAACCCTCGTTCCCAACTACAACGAGCCCTTCGCTGCCGTGGCTGAAGGGCTCGTTTCTGGAGACTGGTTGGGAGAGGAGGATTCGAACCCCCACTAACAGGGCCAGAACCTGTCGTCCTACCTTTAGACGATCTCCCAGTTGTGGCGTCGGGAATGGTAGAAGCGCGCGGCGCGGCTGTCAAGCGG
>Ga0272441_10008377_pt1 | contig 16381 bp, 12 predicted proteins | sample SSMProp6N_FD_193582 | JGI IMG/M metagenome (GOLD analysis project Ga0272441, IMG submission 193582) | Marine sediment archaeal communities from Little Sippewissett salt marsh, Falmouth, MA, United States - SSM-Prop-6N | ecosystem: Environmental > Aquatic > Marine > Wetlands > Sediment ... | reverse complement strand
TGCTTTTTTAAATGGTATTCCGTTTTACCATTTCATATTTAGATAGAAACGGAGCTTTTTATGAAACGAAAACCATTTTCATTGAACCCGGTGTTTGAGAACGTCATTATCGGAACACTGTGTGGCGGCGTGGTGGGGTATATCCTCAAGCTGACTTTCCGGTATATCGAAATAGCTACCCTGGTTATGGTGCTGTTTCTTGTTTTTGGTATACTGCTCGGGATTCTGAGCGGTATTGAGCGCAAGAGAATGATGCGGCTTAAAATCGAAAAGCTTACGCTGGAGGAAGATCTTACCAGGAACCGGGTGGCTCTGAAACGGACCGCAAACAAATACCAGCTTCTTGTTGAAAATGCGAGTGATGCCATTTTTCTTACAACCAATGACGGCCGGTTCTTGCTGTTTAATGAGGCCACATCCCTGCTTTCGGGATATAGCCGTAAATTACTGAAGAACATGACACTGGATCAGCTGCGGGCCGATGATGAAGAACAGCAGAAGGAAAAAATGAGCCAGGCCTGGCTGGATAACAGTATCTGCCGGTATGAAGAAAAATGGCGGACAAAGAGTGGACAGATCATTACCCTGGAAGTCAGCGCCAAATGGTTTCAAATATCCGGAAATGAGCTTATTCTCAATGTGGCAAGAGATATTATGCAGCGGAAGGAAACAGGCAGTGAAATGAAAACACATGAGATGCGCTCCTATCAGTACAGTAAACTGCTGGATATGGCCAGGATTCAAAACAATTTTTATCAGGAAATTGTTGATCCGGTTAATGATACCATACGCGTGTTTAATCATTTACTCAAGACATATCCTGATGAACAGGAAAAATTGAGCGGTTCAATTACAAAATGGGAAAATGCCCGTATTTTTCTGCAGAGCCTTCTGTCCAAGAATCTGCGGGATCTGGAATCATCTCCGACTCAGTATGATATCAATGAAATTATTAATCAGGAAATTCAGTTTTTGAAGCGTATCTGCGAGACAGATAAGCTGAATATAGAAAAACGTTTAACCGGTAATCTGCCTCCTGTATGGGGATTGGGCCGCGATTTTTCTCTTGCGTTCGGAATTCTGTTAAGGAGTGTTTATGAGAGTATCAAGCTTTCAGGACATTCTGAATTTATGGTGACCAGCGATTTAATCAATGAAAATGTTATTGTTCAGATACAGACAGATTTTGGATCAGATTTTAAAGAGTCTCTTTCACGAATCGTAAATCCTTCCCTGGGAGAGACAGCCAAACCTGCTGACAGCCAAATGGATATGGCCTGGACCGCCTGTCAGTATTTCTTTCAGGCCATCGGGGCACAGTTTGAAATAAATGCCTCTGAAGAGGAAGGTAAAAAGCAATTGATTATTCAGGTTCAGATGCCGTCGGTCAGGCATGATCAAAGTGTCATCCGTGTTCAGAAATCAAAGATGGGATGAATTGGATCTGATCTTGAATAAATGGTTCATTTCAGAATGGCAATTTTGATTTTTGACAATATGAATGAAAAGTGGAAAAGCCGGGAATACTTGTTTCCCGGCTTTTCTATTATAAAATGGTTTGCCACGGATTGAAATTAAATTGCCATGGATTAACACCACGCCAGAGGCGGACAGGCGGATGAAACACGGATTAAAATTTAATTGCCACGGATTAACACGGATCAAACACGGATATTTTGATATAAAAACATAAAAAATAAATATATAATTGGTTTTGTTTTAAAAATCCGTGTAAATCCGTGTAAATCTGTGGCTGGATTAATAAATATTTTGTCATTTTTTTTATTAGGAAAGAGGTTATATAAAAGAGCACACATTCATACAGGCTACTTCTTCAGTCGGTAGTCATCGTGATGTCGAATTTGTATACATTTGGCTAAAAAATGCTTTTATGTTGACTTTTAACATAAATTTAGTTATAATTTAGTCTGTTTGCGTGATTTTTTTGAAGAATATAAAGGTCCAGATATGGCAAAAAGAAAAGACTGGCTCATCGGGCTGGGTGTCATGATTGTCACCCTTGTTCTGATTATGATTATGGTGATGGTTTCATCATTGAAAAATGCGGACCGCAGTTTTCAGATTTCATCAGGCGGATCCAAGGTCGCTTTGGTAGAGCTTGAAGGTCCTATCTATGAATCGAATAAGATAGTCCGTCAGATAGAAAGATTTGGTGAACAGAAGTCCATTAAGGCCATCATTTTCAGGATAAACAGTCCGGGCGGGGGTGTTGCGCAGTCCCAGGAAATCTACGATGCTGTCCGTAAGGTCCGTGACAGCGGAAAACCGGTTGTTGCTTCAATGGGCAGTGTAGCCGCTTCAGGCGGTTATTATGTGGCCTGCGGTTCGGATACCATTATGGCAAATCCCGGAACCACCACAGGCAGTATTGGTGTTGTCGCCGAGTTTATGAGTTTCAAGGAATTATTTAAAAAAATCGGAATTCACATTGATGTGGTCAAGAGTGGACGATTTAAAGATTCTGGATCCCCGTTCCGTCCGCTCAGTCCTGCAGAACGTCAGTATTTTCAGGACTGGGTAAACGATGCATATGATCAGTTTGTAGGGATTGTGGCCGAAGAGAGAGGCTTAACAAAAGCGCAGACATTGAGGCTGGCTGACGGAAAAGTATTTACAGGAAGGCAGGCGGTAAAGAACGGCCTGGTGGACTGTCTGGGTGATTATAAGGATGCAATACAAATGGCTGCCCGGATGGCCGGTATCGAGGGCGAACCAACTGTGGTTCAAATACGTCCAAGACGAAAATCGATATACAGCCTTTTTATGGAGCAGGCAGAAGAAGTTATGTTCAGCAGGAGTAAAACCACGTTGAAATATATTTTTCAATAATAACTTCAGTCATATATTAAGGTACGTGGAGGTGGATGGTGACAAAATCAGATATTGTGAGTATCGTTGCCGAGGGTACCGGATTGACAAAAATAGAGACTGCAGCGGTTATTGATGGATTTATGGCTACGATCAGTTATGCATTGCAAAGCGGAAATCGGGTAGAACTCAGAGGATTTGGAACGTTCTGCCTGCGGGAACGCAAAGAGAAGCATGTTCCCAATCCTAAAACAGGCAAAATGATGGTGATTCCGCATCGTGTGGTACCGGACTTTAAACCTTCACCGCATATGAAATCTTTTGTGGCTGAAGGGTTGAAAAATAGTGGAAAATTTGTATCAAAAACAGAACAAACACAAACCAATATACTGGAAGAGCTTGATCGATGGATGTTGGAAAAGTAAGAAAGGAGGGATAAATATTGCCTAGTGGTAAGAAACGTAAGCGTCACAAAATTGCGACCCATAAACGTAAAAAACGACTCAGGAAGAATCGGCATAAAAAGAAAGTTAAATGAGCGATTTATTGCCAGAAGACAATTCCGATCATTTTCAACAACCCTCTGAAAAGAGGGTTTATTCTGTTTCCGAAATAACCCGAGAAATCAAATTTGTGATTGAAGGAGATTTCTCAGCTCTTTGGATTGAAGGTGAAATTTCCAATTTCAAGCGTCATACTTCGGGCCACCTCTATTTTTCTTTAAAAGATGCAGATGCACAAATAGCAGGTGTTATGTGGCGTGGAAGGAACCAGAATTTGCTTTTTCAGCCGCATGACGGTATGAAGGTCATGGCGTTCGGCAACCTGACTGTTTATGAGCGTCAGGGAAAATATCAGCTGGATGTTATTCGTCTTCAGCCGGCAGGGCTTGGTGATCTGCAGCTGGCCTTTGAAGCATTAAAGAAAAAACTTCAGAATGAAGGCCTTTTCAGTCCGGAACTAAAAAAACCAATTCCGCCATTTCCCCAGCGAATCGCGATTGTGACCTCCGCTTCAGGAGCGGCATTTCATGATATTGTCAGTGTCATTTCAAGAAGATTTCCGCCCGCTCAACTGATCCTGAGACCGGTGAAGGTGCAGGGTGAGGGGGCCGCAGAAGAAATTGCCGGGGCGATCCATGAACTGAATTCATTCGGGAATATAGATGTCATGATTGTCGGCAGGGGTGGCGGTTCTCTTGAGGATTTATGGGCGTTTAACGAGGAACCTGTTGCCAGGGCGGTCTATGCGTCAAAGATACCGGTTATTTCCGCTGTCGGGCATGAAATTGATTTTTCCATCTGCGATTTTACTGCCGATGTCAGGGCACCGACGCCGTCAGCAGCCGCTGAATTGGCCGTTCCCAATATATCGGATGTGATTTTTACAATTGGTCACTACAAAGAGCGAATGATAAAAAATATGCAGAACCGGATTCATAATAACCATGATCGTTTAATGATGCTTTTGCGAAGTTACGGCTTCCGATGGCCTGAAGACCGGATCCGGGAAAACCGTCTGAGACTTGATGATCAGGCTCGAAGTATTGAACGCAGCCTGGAGCACCGGCTAGAAGGATACCGAACCAATATTGAGGGTTTTACCAAGAATCTGAAATCTTTAAATCCTTCCGCTGTTCTGGAAAGGGGCTACAGCATTACAACCCGGGTTCTGGATCAAAAGGTCGTCAGAAAAGCTTCACAAATCAACAAGAAAGATGAAATTCATATACAATTTGCCGAAGGATCGGCGAACAGTGTTGTTGAATCTGTCAATCCGGGATAATTAAAACAGAGATGTGATCATGGCAAAGTCGAATCAGGAAAACATCAGTTTTGAGAAAGCATTCCAGCGGCTGGAACAGATAGTCGACCGCCTTGAAAAAGGAGAAGCGACACTTGAGGAAAGCATGCAGATATTTGAGGAGGGCATGTCTCTTGTGAACCTGTGCAACGATAAACTGGATTCGGCTCAAACAAAACTGCAGACATTGATAAAAAAAGAAGATGGGTCCCTTGATCTGGAAGATTTGGAATAATCAAACAGGTTAAAATATTTTTTTGATATGGAAAAATATGACAAAATATCTTGATAAAATTAACTCGCCGGCTGACCTGAAAAAAATAGACAGTTCGGAACTGGATGCACTGGCCGATGAGCTTAGAAAATTCGTGGTCAATTCCGTTTCCAATACCGGCGGCCATCTGGCTCCCAATCTTGGCGCGGTTGAACTGACCATAGCCCTGCATTATACATTTGATACGCCGTCCGACAAGATTGTATGGGATGTTGGACATCAGGCGTATATTCATAAAATATTAACCGGCAGAAAAGACCGGTTCCATACACTGAGGCAGTACGGCGGTATCAGCGGATTTCCCCGTATCGATGAAAGTGAATTCGATACATTCGGTGTGGGGCATGCATCAACAGCCATTTCCGCGGCTCTGGGTATGGCAGCAGCCAGGGATCTAAAGGGCGAAGATAACAAGGTTATCGCGGTTGTCGGAGACGGTGCGCTGACCGGGGGGATTGCTTTTGAGGGGCTTAACAATGCCGGCGGTTCCAAAAAGAATTTTATTGTTATTCTGAATGACAACAACATGTCGATTTCCCCGAATGTGGGCGCCCTTTCCCGTTATTTGAACCAGGTCATTACAAATCCCCTGTATAACAAGATAAAGAAAGATATCTGGGATCTGACCGGCAAACTGCCGGGAGGAGCGAAACGGGTCAGGCAAATCGTGCACCGACTCGAAGAAAGCATCAAGGGTCTGTTTGTACCGGGCATGCTCTTTGAACGGCTGGGTTTTCGGTATTTCGGACCCATAGACGGCCATCATATCCATAAATTAATCCGGGTTTTCCATGAAATCAAGAAACTGAACGGTCCCATTCTCGTTCACTTGATCACGACCAAAGGCAAAGGGTATAAGTTTGCAGAGGAGAATGCGACCAAATTTCATGGTCTGGGCTCATTCTGTCCTGAAACCGGTGTCTCGAAATCGAAAAATGCCCCGACGTATACGGAGGTTTTCGGTAAAAGCCTTGTTGAGATCGCGGATCGTGATAAACGGGTTGTCGGTATTACGGCGGCTATGGCCGACGGAACCGGTCTTGTCCATCTTTCAAAGAAGTATCCGGACCGTTTTTTTGATGTCGGGATTGCAGAACAGCATGCCGTAACTTTTGCGGCCGGACTGGCTCTTCAGGGGTATAAGCCGGTTGTGGCCATCTATTCCACATTTTTGCAACGGTCATTCGATCAGGTGGTCCATGATGTGGCATTGCAGAAAATTCCGGTTGTTTTTGCCCTGGACCGGGGAGGGCTTGTTGGTGAAGACGGCCCGACCCATCACGGTGTGCTGGATTTAAGCTATCTTCGCATTGTTCCCAACATGGTTCTTATGGCTCCCAAAGATGAAAATGAACTCAGGGACATGCTTTTTACAGCGATTCAGTATGATCAAGGTCCGATTGCTCTCCGCTATCCAAGGGGAGCCGGACTGGGTATTGCGTTGTCCAAGGCGTACACAAAGATCCCAATTGGAAAGGCTGAGATTGTTCGTGAAGGTCATGATGTCGCGGTTGTTGCTATTGGTGATATGGTCGCCCGGGCGAATGAACTGGCAAAATTGCTGGAAGAAAAGGACATCAGCATGCAGGTTGTAAATGCCCGGTTTGTCAAACCGCTTGATCATGACATGATGACCGGTTTGTTTGAAAAGTTTAAACTTGTGATAACACTTGAAAACAATTCCATTGTCGGCGGACTCGGAGGCGCTGTGTGCGAGTTTTTTGCGGAGTCCAAAATAACCGATGTTCTGTTTCATCGGATGGGTATTCCTGACCGGTTTATTACTTTTGGCGACCGGTGTGATTTGATGAAAGAGATCCGGCTTGATATGGAATCCCTGGCGGAACGGGTTTCGAACCTGTATTATGAAGCGGTACGGGGCAAACGGTCAAATCCTTCTTTAAGGGTTAATGTATAACAGGGTGATCGATGAAAATCGGTATCATTGCCAATATTCAAAAACCGTTGGTGTTTGAAACCGTTCATCCCTTTCTTGAGTGGCTGGCTGAACGCGGCCATTCTGCGGTTATTCATCAGGAACTGGCTGAATTCATTGAAAAAAGGCCCGACCGGACCGATACCGTAAAAATAGAAGCGCTGGCCCGGAATTGTGAGGTGCTTGTATCCATGGGCGGTGACGGGACCATGCTGGCAGCGGCCAGGCTGGTGGGTTCCGAGGAAACACCCATTCTGGGTGTCAATCTGGGCGGTCTGGGTTTTCTTGCCGAGGTGTCTGCTGAAGAATTATATCCAAGAATGGAGGATGTTCTTGGCGGAAAATATACCATCGAGAAACGGATGGTCCTCCAGGCGAAAATCGACAATGATCCCGAACGGTCCTATTATGCATTGAATGATGTGGTGCTGGACAGGGGAGGGAGCCCCCGTGTCATCAGCATTGATGTTTCCATTGACAATCAGGTTTTTACCCGGTTCAATTCCGACGGCATCATTGTAGCCACACCGACAGGCTCCACAGCCTATTCCCTGTCCGCCTGGGGTCCGATTGTGTCGCCGTCTCTGGAATCAATCATTTTAACACCGTTATGTCCCCATTCTTTGACAGAGCGTCCCACGGTGATTCCACCGACCTCATGCATTGCGTTAAAGGCCCACACCAAGGATATTGAAGCGTTTTTGAATATTGACGGACAGATTCGCGTGAAAATTGAAGATGAAGCCACGGTGCTGATTCAAAAAGGCGATTATTATGTAAACCTCATCACGTTTCCCGATCATTCCTTCTTTGATATTCTCCGCAGAAAGCTGCAGTGGGGAAGTCTGCCGCGGAAATAGTTGGTAAACACAATCTGATATTTTTTAAGTTCGTGGAATTCAATCCCATGATTGATATGAAATATTTATCGCAAGGGGCGTAAGAATATATTAATATTAATTAATGACCGCTAATATAAAATCATGTCCTAAATGAGTAATGAGGAAGTGGGATTCTGTAAGATCCTTTATCTCAAAATCCTCTCCCTTGAAGGGAGAGGATTTAGGTGAGGGTGAATATTTCGTTAATATATTTCCCTCACCCTAACCCTCTCCCAAAGGGAGAGGGGAAAAAACTTAAATCTCAAAATTATTTTGGTCAGTTTGTTTGGTATTTAATATTTTAGTATTAAAGCGGGACGGAGGCATTACGACTATATAACATTCGAATATCCGGATGTTAAATTTTTTTATCCAGCCAGAAATGCGGCTTTTATCAGTTCAATCTATTAATAAATAGCAATTTAAATAGATGTGACTCTTTACTAAGAAATTTCAAAAATCCCTTGACATTTATTTAAAATTACGTATATTATGTGTGTTTCGTTTGGCACTCTAAAGTTCAGAGTGCCAAAAAGGTATAGGTATATGTACAAAAATATTAATTTCATTATCAATTACAGGGAGGTTTGTTTATGAAAATCAAACCGTTAGCTGATCGGGTTGTGATCAAGCCTGCTGAACCGGATGAAAAGGTGCAGGGAGGCATTATCATTCCTGATACTGCCAAAGAGAAGCCTCAGAAGGGCAATGTTGTGGCAGTTGGAACCGGAAAAGTATCTGATGCCGGTGAAACCATTCCCATGAGTGTGAAAGTAGGGGATGTTGTTCTGTACGGCAAGTACTCCGGTACAGAGGTGACCATTGACAATGAAGAATACCTCATTGTTCGCGAAAGCGATATTCTCGCAGTGGTCTAATTCATTGTTGATTGTTATTGTCATATGATAGTAAAGAAGGAGTATACGTTATGGCTAAAATGATTGAATACGGTTCCGAAGCCAGACAGGCCCTGAAAAGCGGTGTTGATCAGCTGGCAGAGGCTGTGAAAGTCACTCTGGGCCCGAAGGGCCGGAATGTGGTGATCGAGAAAAAATTCGGCGCACAAACTGTGACCAAAGACGGTGTCACTGTGGCCAAAGAAGTTGAACTTGAAGACCCCTATGAAAATATGGGCGCGCAGATGGTTAAAGAAGTGGCTTCCAAAACCAGTGATGTTGCCGGTGACGGAACCACTACGGCAACGGTTCTGGCCCAGATGATCTTTAATGAAGGTATGCGAAATGTAACGGCCGGTGCCAATCCCATGGATTTGAAGCGCGGTATTGAACTAGCGGTCAAAGCCGTTGTTGAAGAATTGAAAAAGATGAGCAAAACAGTAACGGACCGCAAGGAAATCGCGCAGGTTGCGGCCATTTCAGCCAACAATGATTCCACCATTGGCGATTTAATCGCTGACGCGATGGAAAAAGTCGGTAAAGACGGCGTCATTACCGTGGAAGAAGCCAAAACCACCGAAACCAGCATGGATGTGGTGGAAGGTATGCAGTTTGACCGCGGCTATATTTCACCCTATTTCGTGACCGATCCCGAAAACATGGAAGCCAATCTGGATGATCCCCATATTCTTATTTATGATAAAAAGATCAGTGCCATGAAGGATCTGCTTCCCATTCTGGAAAAAGTTGCGCAGATGGGCAAACCGCTTATCGTGATTTCAGAAGACATTGAAGGCGAAGCGCTGGCCACTCTGGTTGTCAACAAACTGAAAGGCACATTGAAAGTGGCCGCAGTCAAGGCACCCGGATTTGGCGACCGGCGGAAAGCCATGCTGGAAGACATTGCCATTCTTACAGGCGGCCGTGTCATTTCCGAAGAAGCCGGTTTCAAGCTTGAAAATGCGACACTGGATGATCTGGGAACCGCAAAGCGCGTCCGGATTGATAAAGACAATACAACCATCGTGGAAGGCGCAGGCGCCTCCAAGGAAATCCAGGGACGTATTGCCCAGATTAAAAAGCAGATTGAATCAACCACATCCGATTATGACCGTGAGAAACTTCAGGAAAGGCTGGCCAAGCTGGCCGGCGGTGTGGCTGTCCTGAATGTGGGCGCTGCAACAGAGGTTGAGCTGAAAGAGAAAAAGGCACGTGTTGAAGACGCGCTTCATGCGACACGCGCGGCCGTGGAAGAGGGAATCGTCCCCGGCGGCGGCGTTGCGCTTCTGCGCAGCATTCCGGTTGTTGAAAAGGTTAAGGCGGAAGGTGATCAGCAGGTTGGTGTATCCATTATCAAGCGCGCGCTTGAAGAACCGGTTCGTCAGATTGTGAACAATGCCGGTCTTGAGGGATCTGTTGTGGTTATGGAACTGAAGAGCAAAGAAGGTGCTTATGGTTTCAACGCACAGACTGAAACCTATGAAGACCTTCTGGCAGCCGGTGTGATTGATCCCACCAAAGTGGTCCGGATCGCCCTGGAAAACGCTTCCAGTGTTTCAGGACTGCTGCTGACGACTGAAGCGGTTATAGCAGAGAAACCGAAAGATGAACCCCCGATGCCTCCAATGCCTCCGGGCGGCGGCATGGGCGGTATGTATTAAGAACCGCTTTTGTACCCATATACGATTATTCAAAGCCCCTGTCATATGGCAGGGGCTTTTTTGTGTTTTTTCAGTCCCAGGCACTTTTAAAGTGCCTGGGACATTTTTTTAAAACGATAGGTTACACTTTTTTATACAGCTCTGTATAATTCTTTATAACTTTCCTTTATTATTTTCTTCAAATCATTATCTAATTTCAATCCCCGTTTAATAAACCTAATCTCAATTAGTTTATTGTGTTTATATAGTGTGTAATATGACAATTTTCATTGTTGGCATATGTTTTGGTTTATGTATTATCAAGTTTCAAGATCATTTTTTTTTGAATCGTTCATTGTTAAAATAAATGAGGTGTATTATGAGGCACGTGATTTATTTGATTGCTATTACACTCTTTTCGAGTGTGATTTTAATGGGTCAGGATGCCTGGTATTGGCAGAATCCGTTACCAACAGGGAATTATCTTTCTTCAGTCAAATTCGTTAATGAAAATACGGGGTGGATAGTCGGAAGTCAGGGAACAATTATCAGGACGACTGATAGCGGTGATCATTGGGATTTACAAAATAGTGGTACTTCCAGGCATTTAGAATCTGTTCATTTCTCAGATACCAATACCGGTTGGGTTGTTGGAAACAGTGGAACAATTCTTCATACCACAGATGGCGGAATGAACTGGAATTCTCAAAACAGCGGCACTTCTGATGATTTATTCTCCGTTTTTTTCGTTGATGAATATATCGGATGGGCTGTCGGTTGGGTAGGTTTAATTCTTAAAACCACGGATGGTGGAGAAAACTGGATTTCAATAGACACCGGGATATCGGATCATTTAAATTCTGTTTATTTCATTAATGCGAATCGCGGGTGGATGGTTGGAAGTACAGGGTCCATTTATACGACTAACAATGGAGGTTTAACTTGGGATTCTCAGAATAGTGGTGAGTTGCAAAACTTTCATTCTGTTTATTTTATTGATCAAAATACTGGCTGGGTGGTTGGAGAACAGGCCATTATTCGCAGTACCAAAAATGGCGGGAAAAACTGGATTTCGCAATCAAGTGATATTTTATATGAAACCTTTTGTTCAGTTGATTTTGTGGATGCTTATAATGGCTGGATAGTTGGTAGCGGGGGATCAATTATCAGAACAACTGATGGAGGAAAACATTGGAATACACAAATTATTAATACATATGAAACTTTTACATCGATTTATGCAATCGATGTAAATACGGGTTATGCAGTTGGTAGTAAAGGTAAAATTATAAAAACCACAAATGGTGGTTCAAACTGGTTGTTCCAGAGCAAAGGAACGGTGAATGAGTTAAAATCTGTATATTTTGTTGATGAGAATGTTGGATGGGCAGTGGGGTATTGTGATTTTGATGAGAGATCCACGATCCTGAACACAAAAGATGGCGGTGCAACCTGGAATTATCAATATTGTGAAAGTTCAGAGTATCTGACCGATGTATATTTTACTGATGTAAATACGGGATGGGCCGTGGGATGGGATGGTGTTATTTTAAGCACTGTTGATGGCGGAGCCAATTGGTCATTGGATCCAAATAATAACTGGTATGGTTTTCAATCTGTCTATTTTATTGACGAAAACAGGGGATGGATTGTTGGCGGTTGGGGTAAAATTCTATCAACTGTCAACGGCGGAAGCAGCTGGATTTCTCAAAAAAGTGGAAAGCCCGGACGGTTGAATTCAGTTTATTTTTTTGATGAAAATACTGGATGGATTGTGGGGGAAGAAGGTGTTATTTTAAAAACCACGGATGGTGGTGAAAACTGGACACCTCAAGAGAGTGGAACCGAGAATTCATTGTATTCTGTTTGTTTTGTTGATTCCAATATCGGATGGGCCGTTGGCGGCTTTTTTGGTGAATCAACAATTCTGAAAACAACGGATGGCGGGGTCAACTGGACTCAGGTGAATTGCGGAACGACCCATGAATTGTATTCTGTATTTTTTATTGATGAAAATATTGGCTGGATCGTTGGGGCTTCTGATTATTGTTATATGACGAATAGTACCATATTGAAGACCAATGATGGAGGCGCTAACTGGGTTAACCAAAATAGCGGGACATTAAATGATCTGAATTCTGTATATTTCATTGATGAATATACCGGATGGGTTGTTGGATATAGTGGCACAATTCTTAAAACAAATACAGGCGGTCAATATGTATCGGTTAGAAATAGCGTTTATAACAATACGCCATCGACTATTATGCTTTCTCAGAACTATCCAAATCCGTTCAATCCAGGTACCATGATAAATTATAAACTGCCAAAGGAGAATCATGTAAAAATTTATATCTATGATCTTCTGGGTCAACAAATTTTGAAAATTGTAGATGAGAGAATGCAGCAAGGTTATCATGAAATAGAATGGGATGGAAGAGACAGATTTGGAAATAGTGTCCCCAGTGGTGTTTATATCTATCATATAGAGGCAGGCGGATTTCATCAATCGAAGAAGATGACTTTAATACGATAATATCCAAAATGGAATGAATAGTTAGATCCAGAAAACTGCCCAAAACGTGCCAGTGAATTGTATAAATAGATACAAAAAGGCACAAATAGATACAAATAGATACAACATAAGTGTAAAATAAACAATTCTAAGTTATTGATTTCAAAAAAGGGGCCAGCGACTCATCTATTGGAAATGATTATTGTATTATTTATCCTCTGTTATAATTCTATTCTTCCAATAACCCGGTTTTCTTTTACAATGGGCTATTGACAAAATCCAAATAATATCATTATAGAAAAAATTTACAATGATGTATGGAAACCGATTCAACAAATATCTTCTAGTTTCATCATTTCTTATCGGACATAGTTCAGGGTTTGTATTTCCTTTTCTTTGATTGTATCATGGAAAAGTTCGCTGGCATATAAAAGCGCTGCCTGTATGTCCTGATATTCCAATTCAGGATAATCCTTCAATAATTAATCATAACTAATGCCACTTGCCAATGCAATTAATATTTGTTCCACAGTGATTCGCAGGCTCCGTATTATTGGTTTTCCAACCATTACTTTGGGATTTACCGTAATTCGTTGTAGAAGTTTTTCTTTATCCATTTCTTCACCTCAATTCGATGATCAATAATTAATTTAGCATGTCTTTTAATATATGCAAGGATATTATATCCTCTAAATTTGTTTACGCTTATCATAAGTTTGTATATTATATAGCGGGCGTTTAATCATATTTAATATTAATCATTTAATCCTTGTATTTTTAAACTTATCCTTTTAAATTAACCTTGTAAAATTAAAGGGTAGATTCATGGATCGTTTAATTACTCAACAACTGCTTGATTGGAAAAATGCCAAACATCGTAAACCACTCCTATTGCGAGGGGCCAGACAGGTTGGAAAGACCTGGAGTATTATAGATTTCGGGAAACGATTTTTTAAAGGTACGGTTCATCTTGTTGATTTGGAGAAACATCCCGATTGGCATGGCATTTTCGATAAAAATTTGGAAACATCACGGATACTTTCAGAGTTGGAAATCTTTTTGAATGCATCCATTATCCCGGGTAAAGACTTGCTTTTTTTTGATGAGATACAGAGTTGTCCCAGGGCGATTATGGCACTCAGGTATTTCTATGAAGAAAATCCACAACTTCATGTAGTTGCTGCCGGTTCTTTGCTGGATTTTACAATTCAGGATATTTCTTTTCCGGTTGGTCGTGTTCAAATTGTCAATATGAATCCAATGGGTTTTATAGAATTTCTGTGGGCTATAGGAAAAACAAAGGCAGCAGAAGTGCTCCTTGATATCCCGCGAACACTTCCGGTAAGTGTCCATGAAATGTTACTGAATGAATTACGTAGGTACTTTTTTATCGGTGGCATGCCTGAATGTATACAACGATATGCTGAAACAGAACGCATAAGAGATGCATTTGAAATTCAATCTCAACTGATTAATGCTTTTCGTCAGGATTTCGCAAAGTATACCCAGCTTTCCGATAAGCGTTGTTTGAACGCAGTTCTTACTTCTGCTGCACAAAATGTCGGACGCCAGATAAAATATGCCCGAATGGCTGAAGGTTTTTCCAATCCAACAATAAAAAAAGCATTTGAGTTACTGAGGCTGGCACAGATTATCCGAAAAGTGAGTTCCGTGAATCCACCGATAATTCCATTTGGCGCATCAGCCTCTGAAAAGCGGTTTAAGGCTCTTCTGGTTGATATCGGTCTGATGCAAAATTTATGCAATATACCGGTTGATACGGAATTTCAGAAAACGGATTTATTGTCCATTTATGAAGGTGCTATGGCTGAACAGTTTGTGGGACAGGAATTTCTGGTTGCAGGACGAACAAACCTGTTCTACTGGGCACGTGACGTCAAGAGCAGTACAGCTGAAGTGGATTACCTTCTAGATAGAGACGGTCAGACATTACCTGTTGAAGTAAAAAGCGGATCCTCAGGACGACTAAAAAGTTTGCATATGTTACTCAATCAATATAAAGAATTTCCATTGGGATACATACTTTCGTGTGCTCCTTATGCCAAGCTGCGTGAACAAAAGTTGGTATTCCTGCCAATCTATTATGCTTTTTCTCTTGCCTTGCAGAATAAAATAGCATTCAACTGGCTTGAAGATACTGTATGATTTTTCAAGGAAAAAATCATTTATATTAGCTTTTTTTTATTAATATCATGTTCACATTAAGTATTCCTTTGATAGATAGATTTATTGAAATAGTCTTTCCTATTTAAAAAAGTGCCCAAAACGTGCCAGTCTTCGACTTCGCAGTCTGACAACTTTCTCATATATTATAGAAAAAAATAGAAAAGGAAGAAAGTCGTACTGCGCGATGAAGCTGCGCGGTGGGAGGCGCCACTGATTAATACCCACGGCATTGACTGTGGGTATTTTTTTAAGTATTTTAGATGTTAAATATTAGATAAACTGAAAATAAAACCTGCTTGACTATTAGTTTGTTTTGCATTATATTTTGTTCATTGTCCTTATTAAATCCTCATATTTAATAAATATTTATAGCCAGTTTAGCGTTTAGGCCTGATGTGGTGGTTGATATAATATAACTTCATCCTTTGAGTTAAGTTTGGAGAATAGAAATGCCATTCGTAATGGATACCCATATGCATTCCAAAGCCTCGGATGGTGCCTGGACACCAAAAGAAGTAGTACAGAACGCAAAAGAGCTGGGTCTTAAAGTCATCTCATTGACTGATCATGACACGACTTTTGGAATCGATGAGGCAATGGAAGAAGGAAAACGGCTTGGCGTGAAAGTTATTCCGGGTATTGAGATTGACGCTGAATATCGCTCTGGTTCAAATGTTGTAAAAAATATAGAGCTGCTTGGGTTATGTATAGATCACCAGGCGCCTGCAATGATTCATTTTGTAGAGGAGCGTGGACAGGACAGAATCAAGGCAATGAAAACATATACCCAATGTTTTAATAATTATATTAATGATAAAGGTGATTACAAATATTCTGAGATGAATCCCATAATGAAATACAAACTTTTCGATTGCCATGACATTACAGCCAATGATATAATAGTCTGGAAAAATGAAAAACTCAAATATAAAAATCCAATGCCGTTTTTGTCCAAAATTGATCTGATAAATTACCTGCTGGAAAATTTCAGAGATAAATCGAATCTTCAGGTCGGAAAAGCTTTAGAGGGGAACAGGAAGTACTCAGGAGAATTTCGAAATGATTATCGTTATTTATTTGAAAGTGAACAAAAGCCTAAAAAACCTGATTTTTATGAAGCTATTAATGTTGTCAAGGCCTCCGGAGGTATAGCTGTTCTGGCCCATCCGGGTTTATCAAGAGGCTATAAGGATGGAATGAAAAAAGAATGGTATCGACCAAAGTTACTATGGTTTAAAAATTCTTTTTCAGCCTTTACTCCATATAAGTTTGTCAATGATCTAAAAGAAAATGTACTCGATGGTGTGGAAATATATTATTATAAGGGCAGCGATCCCCCACATGGGATATTTCAAAAGAGGATTAACAAGTATTTCATACGACTTGCCAATACACTGGGTTTGATGATTACCTATGGTTC
>Ga0272441_10008376_pt1 | contig 16381 bp, 15 predicted proteins | sample SSMProp6N_FD_193582 | JGI IMG/M metagenome (GOLD analysis project Ga0272441, IMG submission 193582) | Marine sediment archaeal communities from Little Sippewissett salt marsh, Falmouth, MA, United States - SSM-Prop-6N | ecosystem: Environmental > Aquatic > Marine > Wetlands > Sediment ... | reverse complement strand
TGTATTGTTCTCCCCATCTCATGGGGGGATGTTTCTTACGTGGAAGAAGTCGCAGCATACAGCGAAAAATAGCTGTCACTCTGTTTTCCTTCGAAAAAAGCGAAACACAGCGTTCACGATAATGGACGAGGATCGCTGAAGCGGCAAGGGTCTTTTTGAACGTTCCTTTCTGCCCCGGAGGTGTTCATGGATACCGTTTTTTTGGCGTACCTTCTGACCGGTGCCTTGACTGGATTTATTGCGGGACTGCTTGGCGTTGGCGGCGGGATCGTCATTGTCCCCATGCTGGTATTGTGCTTCTCGTTACAGCCGCAGATCCCCCATGAGTTGATCATGCATCTGGCCCTGGGGACCTCCATGGCCACCATCATCTTCACCTCGATGTCAAGTTCCTGGTCCCACCACAGAAGGGGCGCGGTGCGCTGGAGCATTGTGTTCCTTATATCCGTGGGCATCATTCCCGGGACATTTTTCGGTTCCTGTTTTGTGGCCTGCATGTCGACCAATTTCCTCAGGGGAGTCTTCGTTATCTTTCTCTTCTATGTGGGCATCCAGATGGTGCGGAACAAAAAGCCCACACCATCCCGCGATCTGCCCGGCTGGGGCGGCATGTTCGGCGTGGGGGGTGTGATCGGCGTGTTTTCCAGCATGGTGGGCATCGGCGGCGGCACTCTGTCCATACCTTTTATGATCTGGTGCAATGTCCCGATGCATCAAGCCATCGGCACATCGGCCGCCATCGGCTTTTTCATCGCCTGCGCCGGAGCCGTCGGGTACATTGTCAACGGACTGCATAGCGCCGATCTCCCCCAATATGCCGTGGGCTATGTCTATCTTCCCGCCTTGCTGGGGATCATCGTCACCAGTATCCTGACCGCGCCCCTTGGCGCCTGGCTGGCCAACCGGTGGCCTGTCCCTCGGCTGAAGATCGCCTTTGCCTGCCTGCTTTTTATCATCGGCATCATCATGGCGTACCGCCTGTTCTGAGAACCGCGCGCCCCTCTTGATGATGCGGTACAGAATGACGGGACCGCTGGTCTGTAGAGATTATTGAAAAAATAGTGAAATGAGGGATAGACCCCTCCGCTCGTCGGAAAGGCAGGGCGCCCGGGAAAGCAAGCGGGCAGAGTCCCTCATGAACCCTGTCTTGCCGCCTTTCGTTCGTGGTGAGTCAGTGCCAGGCTGATGGCATGGGCGGCGCTGGCGAAGGAAAAATACACCGGAAAGCCCTCGCCTGCGTAATGCTGAATATATTCATAGATTCTGCTGGCTTCTTCGGGAACGACACTGGTCAGGATCACGATGGCGACCGGCTTGCGGATACCGTCAAAGCTGAAGAGGTGGGCGGTAAAATCCCTCGCCCGTGTGGATTGGGTGGGAACCACAAAGTTGACAATGAAGTCGAACTGTCCCCAGCGCATGAGGATATCCAGGGCGCGCTTGACGTTTGACCTCTCCATGCTCTGCGAGTAGTCAATGGGGTTGTTGAAGAAGTTGCCCGCCGACTGGCTGAACTCGCGGAGCTCCTTGATCACCGGCTGCGGCACGTGAGGCAATACCACCCCCCGCCGTTCGAATTCATCGGCGATGATAATGCTCGAACCGCCCCCGCCGCCGAACAGGAGCGCCCGCCTGCCGGCAGGCGCCGAGAGAAATCTGAGCGTCACCAGGACGTCGGCCATCTCTTCGAGGCTGTGAACCGGTATCACACCGAACTGACGGCAGAGGGATTCCCAGATGGCGTGTGTCCCCGCCAGCGATGCCGTGTGTCCCATCACCGCCCGCGCCCCGGCGGGAGTGGCGCCGCCCTTGAGCAGGACCACCGGTTTCTTCTCCGCCGCGTATTGCAGCGCCTCGCGGAATCGGACGCCGTCCTTGATCCCCTCGAGATACATTGTGATGATCTCCGTCTTCGGGTCATCGGCCAGATATTCCAGAAAGTCGCTTTCGTTCAGATCGCACCCGTTGCCGATGCTGATAACCTTGCTGAAGCGAACGCCGCGCAGCGCGGCCTGACGAACCAGATAATTGGAGTTGCCGCCGCTCTGGCTGATGAAGCCCACGGGGCCGCTCTCTTTGGGGAACAGTTTGCTGAAGGACATCCGTCCTTCCGGACAGTACACCCCCAGGCAGTTCGGGCCGATAATCCTCACCTTGTGCCTGCGGGCGGCGCTGAGCAGCTCCGCCTCCAGCTTTTTGCCCGCTTCATCCCCCTCATCGTCTATCTCGCTGAAACCGGCGGTGCAGAAATGAATACACCGGACCCCCTTTGCCGCCGCGTCCTTGATCAACTGCGGGGCGCTCCGCGCGGGTACCAGCCCCACGACAAAGTCCAGTGTGTCGGGGATGTCCTGAATGCTCTCGTACACCCTGCAGCCTTCCACCGTGCCGCCCTTGGGGTTGACGAGATACAGCTTGCCCCGGGACGGAAAATCAAGGGCGAGATAGCCTTCGAGGAACCCCCGGGTCCAGTGGTCGGGATTGGCGGTGGTGATGCCCACCAGGGCTACGGAACGGGGATGGAAGATCGCGTCAAGATTTTCATAGCTACGATTCATTGTCACCGGCTTTCTATCTCTGCTGTATGGGTGTGGTAATTTCGTCTGACAGACGCGGTGCAGATTTCCTATCATGTTCTGCGCGGTCTTACAATGACAGATGTTGAAAAAGAGGGAGGGGAAACGAATCCTGTCCTTTGAAAACCGGGGAACGGTGTGAACTGATGATTGTTTTTTCCCGTTGATTGTACTACAGGACACCGGCAGGGGAACAGTTCACAACGGAGAGTGACGGACATGGTGACGAGAGAAGATGTGGAGCGGGCCTATGAACGAATACGGTCCCATATTGTCGAGACAACCGTGACCCGATCGTCACGGCTGTCAGACCGGTGCGGCGTCGATGTCATGATGAAGCTTGAAAACCTCCAGATCACGGGGTCTTTCAAGGAACGGGGCGCCCTGAATAAACTCCTTTCCCTCGATGAGGACGAGCGCCGCCGGGGCGTCATCGCCGCGAGCGCGGGCAATCACGCGCAGGGTCTTGCCTGCCATGCAAGGCGGCTCGGCATCCCCGCCACGATTGTCATGCCCCGGAATACCCCGATTGTCAAGGTGACGTCGACACAGTACTGGGGCGCCGCCGTGGTCCTTGAAGGGGACAGTTTTGACGAGGCCTACGAGCACTCCCTCCTCCTGGCCGAACAAGAAGGAAAAACCTACGTGCATCCCTTCGAAGACCCGCTGGTGATCGCGGGCCAGGGAACGGTGGCCGTTGAACTGATGAGCAACAGCCTGTCGAAGGATCTTGACGCCGTTGTCGTTCCCATCGGAGGAGGAGGCCTGATTTCCGGCATCGCCCTGTACCTGAAGAGTGTCCGGCCTCAGGTGCGGATCATCGGTGTCGAGACAGCCGACTGTGCCTCGATGAAACAATCGGTCGAGGCAGGGTCCGTTGTCATGGCCCCCGGCGCGTCGAGAATCGCCGAAGGTATCACGGTGAAACGGGTGGGGCAGATCACACTCGATATCGTCAGCCGGTATGTGGATGAGATCGTTACCGTAACGGACGACGAGATCGCCAATGCCGTTCTCCACCTCCTGGAGACGGAAAAGATCGTCGTCGAAGGCGCCGGCGCGGCGCCCGTAGCGGCCCTTATCAACAACCGGGTGCCCGGTGTGGGGGGCGCGAAGGTCGTCACCGTTGTGTCGGGCGGGAATATCGATGTCACACTCATCTCCCGCATAATCGCCCGGGGACTCGCGTTCGACGGCCGCATCATGCAGGTTGAGACGCGAGTCAGAGACATCCCCGGCGGCCTCGAGGCCGTGCTGCACGTGTTTCACGAAACAGGCGCCAACATTCTGGAAGTCTTTCACCATCATTATTCCGGCGGAACGCCCATCGGTGAGATCAACGTATCCTTCATCCTGGAGACGAAGGGGAAGGAGCATATCAAGGATATCGAGGGAATGATGGCGGCGAGGGGCTACAGCGTCATACGAAGCTCCCTCCTGTCTCAGTAGACACAGAGGACCAGGTCCCGGCGGTCACACGCGCAGCCGATTCCCTGCGTCACATGCCGAAGCCGGATTCCACCTCCTGCGCGTCTCACCGTAATATTCCTTGACAAGATACCGTAATGGAGTTAGTGGTTTAACACATTATATTGATGTTGACATTCCATGTGTCTCTGGACGGCTATAATCCTCGAGGGGAGAGATTGTAGCGTGGTTATCATACGGCCCTGTTTCTCAGGATGAGAAAGAGGGCTTTTGTTTTTTGGGACCGGGGCGGCTCTGCGCGGGGGGATAAAAGATGCGCACGAGATCAGGCAGATTCAGGTGTCCGAACTGCTTTGCCGCATTTGAGAAAGATGATGGTATCCTCATGCTGACCGCGGGTATCGCCGTCGGTGGTGAGGGGATCCACTGGTCCGGCAATCTCGAAAAGGATATCCATCAGGTCAAACGGGTTGTGTACTGCAAGGCCTGCCGCGGTCCTATCGACTTCCATGCCCTCCTCCGCGGTCATCTGGATGCCCGCCTGTACCCCGCGGCTGGCGGGTGGATTGCGTTTTTTGCCGCCGTACTATCCTTTATGGCGAACGGTCTTGATTTCTGGCCGAGTGTCGGGGTGAGTCTGCTGCCGGGTATTGCGGTTGCCATGATGCTCCGTTCCCTTGAACGAAGACGTTTGAAGCGTTGGCGATTAGAGGAACAGGGACCCGAAGGGTGATGTTTCCCCATATACAATCCACAGGTACAAAAGGAGGGAGTGACATGAAGAAGGCTTACATCAATGCAATGATTGCGCTCCTGGTCGTCCTGCTGTTCGGACTCTCGCACGCGCAGCCGGCCGCGTCGTTCAGCTGTTCCTCCGGTACGACGCCGGAATTTGAGGCAATCAAAGAACTCATCAGTAAGGTCAGAGCCTCGGGCGCCATCCCCCAAAGGATAAAGGAAGACCTGATCGCGCGGTATGAAAAAAGCGCGGCAATGGATAAAAGCATACTGGACGGTACCCACCCGATATGCAGCGAATTGTTCAAGCATGATAAGGAAGTAACGAATTACAACCAGGCGAACTCTTCATATGCGGCAGACGTAGCGAGCTATAACAGTCAGTGCAGCGGCACGTTCCCTGAAGAGCAGTATCGCGCCTGCATGTCGTGGCGATCGAATCTGCTGGCCGAGCAGCAGCGATTAATACAGTGGAAGACCGGCCTGGATCAAAGATCTGAATGGCTCAACAAAAGAGTCAGGAGCATGAATGAACAAAATAAAAACTACGATACGCAGCTTCTGGCGGACATGAAGCGGGCGCTCGACGCGTCCGTTGACATAGTGGTCAGGCGGACGGTAAAACCGTCGAGCGGCGGGTGCACGCTGGGAGAGCTGTGGGTGAACGGCCAGTTCTTCTGCTATACGCTGGAGCTGCCGTTCAAAAACAACAACAACAATTTCAGTTCCATCGCGGTCGGCCGGTACGAGGCGTTTGTTGGTCGCACCGGCCGAAGGCCCAACGGCGTCATTCAGTTGAAGAATGTCCAATCCGTCATCTATTATAATGATAACGGTACGTGGAGGATCGGACACATCGATCGCAATGCCGGCGGTCCGGTAGAGATACACAGCGGCACAAAGCCGAAACACTCCAGAGGCTGCATACTGGTCGCCGACAGCATGCCCGATCCCGAAAGGTGTGAACTGCGTGACAGCGGTGAAGGCGCCTTGAGGAGGCTGTACCGGCAGTATTTCGGCGACGCGACCAAGCCCGATCCGGGGAAAAAGGTCACCGTGACGATTCAAACCGCTTACCAATGAACAGGAAGAAGAGAGAGGTAATTCTCCTTGACAAGATACCATAATGGAGTTAGTGGTTTAGCGTATTCCAGCTGATCGTGAGTTTATCATGTGTGCTTTTGAACAGCTGTAACCCCGGAGGGGGGGATTATGGTCTGATCGTCATACAGCCCTGTTTCTCAGAACGAGAGAGAGGGCTTTTGTTTTTTGGGAACAATTTTGGGAAAATAGTCGCTGTCACTATTTTAATATGCCGGCATCAAACGAAGAAAAAGAGTTTACATCGTACGTCGTCGAACTGATGCAATCGCTTGGGCTGGTTCGCGCCAAAGCCATGTTCGGAGGGTATGGGATTTTCCTGGACGGACTCATGTTTGGCTTAGTTGCGGATAGCGTTCTGTACCTGAAGGCGGACAAAGAAACCGAGAAAGAATTCCAAGCCAGAGGGCTTAAACCCTTTACCTACCGTAAGAAAGGGAAAGAATTCAAAATATCCTATTATCAAGCTCCCGAAGAGGCATTGGAAGACGATGAAGAAATGACATCGTGGGCGGCTCAGGCGTATAGCACGGCATTACAAGCAGCATCAAAGAAACGAAAGAAATAAAAAATGAATAACCGCAATTCCGAAGGCACCAGACCGGTTATTTCTTGACAAGAGATATTGGGAGAGAGAACGTAACCGCAGACAACACACAGCAGGAGGAATCACCATGGCAGATCAACACGTGTACCTGAGTCCGGAATGGCGCGATGAGGCGCTCAAGAGGCTCCAGACCGAGCTCACACCGGAGAAGATGAATCATGTCACGACATCGATGTCCAACATCTATCAGAACTGTCCCGACGGGGTGGAACACTTTCTCTTCCTCGCGTGCGAGGACGGCAAGGTGACCCGTGTGGAGACGGGGACCGGCGAGCCCCCCCAGGCGGTATTTCGGATCATCGGGAACTATGAAACCTTTGCCAGAATTTCCCGCGCGGAACTGGGCGCCCAGAAGGCCCTGATGACCGGAAAACTGAAACTCAAAGGCAACCTCGCCAAGGCGCTCAAACTCGCGGCCGTCTCCGACCGTCTGAACAAGGTCCTGGCCACGATACCGACTCAGTATTGAAGGGAGACACACCATGCCCAGAATATCAGATCCCACCGACAAGTATTACATAGACAATCCGGGACGTGTTGCCGCGATACAGGCCGAGATGCACCGGCAGGACATCGACGTCTATCTCGGTTCGCGCGTCCGGACGATGAGTTTCGTGATGGATACCTTCTGCCCGTGGCGCAGCTATCTGATCATCCCGCCGGAGGGACAGCCCACCTATTTCACCTTTGTGGTTGATTCGATGCGTGTGGCCGACGAGACCTGGCTCGACGAGGACAATGTCCGCGCCTACGGCCCGATGGGCGGTATGGATCAGACCTCCGCGATAACCGATTATATCAAGGAGGAACTCGGGATCACCAAGGGACGCATCGGCTATGAGGACGGGGTTTCCACCTGGACGGCCGAAGGAAATCTTTCCCACTGGGAATACACCCATTTTAAAGACGCGCTCCCCGGTTTTGAATGGGTGAACGCGCACGACATTATCGATGCCCTTTCGATCATCAAAGACAAGGGGACCATTGAACGCTTCCGCACCGCGTCGCTGATTGTCGACGAAGGGCACAAGGCGGCGCGCGCGGCGCTTGAAAACGGCGGCTATAAGGGAATGACGGAAACCGTGATCGCCGGTATCGCCGCGCTGGCGATGCGCAAGGCGGGGAGCGTCTCCGAGTGGAACTTCGCGGGGCTCAACGAGATATCCAGCGGCTATCGCACGGGGCTGGGCGCCTGTACGCCCCCGACGACCAAAGAGATACAGGCGGGCGACCCGCTGATGCTCGATTTTCACGCGATGTTTAAACTGGCCCTGGGCGACCATTCGCATAATTATCTGATCGGTCCTGCAACAAAACGTCAGCGCTGGCACGCGGACAATTTTGTCGCGATTATCCAGACCGTGCTTGACAATTACCGTGCCGGCACAACGCCCGGAACGCTGGCCGCCATCATGATGGATTTCGCCGAATCGCGCGGCTGCGGTGATTTTATCCAGCCGGCCTGTGAACACGGGATCGGCCTGTTCGGCGACGAGTGGCGGATAGGGGCCGTCGTCAATCCCGACCTGCCGTACTGGACCGACCAGGATCATGCCTATTCGGAAAATGAAATGGTCGTCTGCGCCATGCAGTATGCCGCGCCGGAAGAGAATATCGGATTCCGCTATGAAAACGATATCGTGATCAACAAAGGCGGGTGCGAGGTATTATCCAAATATCCGCTCGGTATTGAAGAGATTTCATAGGTAAACAGGGGAATGTCCCTAATTAACTTGACAAGATATCATGATGGAGCTAGTGGTTTAACGTATTTTTGATCTTGAACGCATCATATGTGCTTTTGAACAGCTGTAACCACGTGAGGGGATTATGGTCTGATCATCTAAAGCCCTGTTTCTTAAAGAAAAAGATGGGGCTTTTGTTTTTTGTGAACAGCTTAAATTAGTATTACGGTCGCCAGATAGAAAAATCCTGTTGTCTGAAAAGAAGATACTTAGACAATTATCAATGCAAACCAAAATGCATAACAGCAAAGAAGAAGAAAATCTCCCAAAATCAAAATCCCAAATGGATTCAAAACCATTTATGGATTTATATTGGTTAATGAAAGAGAGGGCGTGGTTAGAAGACGAGTGGGAAGCCTTAATAGAGCTTTGGAACCTTTGCGAGAATGATCAGCAACAGGAACTAATCATAAGTTTACTGGAAAGGTTCAAATTAATAAATTCAAGGGACTTAAAGCACTATTGCGAGGATATTGCAAATCACATTTGTGATACGTGGAACATCAATAACAAGTCGACAAAAATTGTTGCACTCAGTGACGGGGCAACTCCTGATGGATCGCAGTATATTATTCAGGCTATTAAAAACAAATTTTCATCTCGAGATAATTGGGGAGAGGAAAATTTTAGGAATAGTTTAATTACAATTGGTGCAACTCCATATCAACTAAGAAATGGACAGCGAATAATTCTCATTGACGACTTTATAGGTACAGGAAATACCGCTCAAAGAAAAATACGTTGGCTAAAAGAGAAAATAAATGAAAAAGGGAAAGAAAACATTACAATATATTGTGTATCGCTAGCTTGCATGGAATCTGCTGTAAACGTAGTTGAGCAATTAGGCGTTATGCTTTATTCTCCAATTATCCTCAAAAAAGGGATTACCGATTTTTTTCGTAATGAGGATGTAAGCAAGCGTATTGAACAAATGCTGAGTATTGAATCAAAACTGAATCCAGTTAACAAAAAAGAAATCTTGCCCTCGCTTGGATATGGGAAAAGCGAGAGTCTATTTGCAATTGAAGGGATGAATGTATCCAATAATGTATTCCCCGCATTTTGGTGGCCGCTGCTTAAAGGTGAAGTAGAGAGAAAAACGATATTTCAAAGGATTAGATGATATGCAATTATCGTCTGCTGATAAAAAAATTTTACTAACTCTTTATCAACGATCTGACAATATAAATGTCTATGAATTTCATGAACGATTTTCTTTTTCTCCAGCACAATTGAGTCGTTTTACTCGAAGGTTCCAGGAGCTTGATATAATAGAATATAGCAATGAAACGATAAAATTAACGGAACATGGGAAGGCATGGATATTAAATAATCGAAAGGAAATATTTCTAACGCCAACAAAAAAAACGTGGGCAAGGATACCACGTGAGTGGCAAAACACAAAGAGATTTGACGATATTATGTTAGATGCTTCAGTACTAAAACGAACTAAGTGATGCAGTGCTTGCTGCTAGTACAATGAGATGATTCGTCTCGGGGATTAAGGGTTCTTTTAACGCCTTGCATGCTGTAATAAACAGCATTACAGCATGCAGGACTCCTTGAAAAAGCATCAAGGAGTCCTGTAGGACAAGCGACGTTAACATTCCGCTTGTCCTACAATGGAGTCCCTACAAAGCAGGTAGCGGCAAGCACTGCATTTTTAATGGGTATTCAATGGAAAGAGATGGATGGGTTCAATATATAAATTCTTGTACAGTTGACGATGAGTTACGCTCAATATGGAGATCCTATATTGACAGCTGTTTTAGTAATAACATCCCTGTTATACTCAATTTTCAACATCTTGAATTCCTATTTGAATTGGATCATCAAATTTTGGTAAACATGGTAAATTTTTCAGAAATGTTTTATCGCGAATTTTCTATCCCCAAGAGAAATGGGTCAACCAGAAATATTGACGCACCTTATCCAAGCTTATATTCCATACAGAGATGGATTTTAGACAATATATTATCTAAAATCAGGATTCACGCATCGGCCTTTGGCTTTGTTAAAAAGCGATCCGTTGTGGATAATGCTAAAATGCACCTTGGCAAGAAGTGTCTTTTGAAAATGGATATAAAGGAGTTCTTTCCTTCAATAAATCTTAAAAGAGTAATACCTATTTTTTTAAATTTAAATTACCCACAAAACATATCTTATATTCTTGCAAAATTATGCTGTAAAAATGGATATTTGCCTCAAGGTTCGCCAGCAAGCCCTTATATTAGCAATATTGTTGCAAAAAGGCTAGATAGCAGGCTAATGGCTGTGTCAAAAACATATTTTCTTCAATATTCTCGATATGCTGACGATCTTGTGTTTTCTGGAGATTATATACCCCACAAATTCATTAAAATTGTTGAAGAAATTCTACAAGACGAGGGATTCTTACCAAATAAGGATAAAACCAAGTTGATAGTTGGACAAGGTAAAAAAATCATCACAGGCATTTCTATTTCTAATGGCAAATTGACTATTCCCAGAAATATGAAAAGGACCTTACGCAAGGAAGCACACTTTATTTTGCTTAATGGTTTAGAGTTACACTCAGCAAAAATAAATGATCGTGATCCAATCTATTTAGAGCGGTTGATCGGAAAGTTTAATTTTTGGAAGTGTGTCGAACCTGAAAGTGAGTATGTTTTAAAAACATTAAATGAATTAAAAAAATGTAGTAGCAGCATTTAAAAAATTAAGGAGACTTTCCTGGTTGCATGGGAAAACAGGATGGCCAAGAAAGAAATAGGCGAGTGTCCTTAATTAACCCCCTAATTAATCCAATAAAGGGATGTTCCAGATCCCCCAAGCCACGCAACTTTTGGTCCGGATGGTGCCCAACTTTATGACTTTTGCGTTTGCTAAATTATGGATGAAAGGGCAACCCAAACACTATTTTTGACTCCCTTCAGGTTGATGAACAAACAATCGTGATTTTAAATTATTGAAAGGGATTTGAGATGAAGAATCTTATAGATTATGAAAAATATGACTGTTATTGGATATTGATTGATATATTAAATAGCAGACCCTTAGAAGAAACAAACGTCTCAAAATTTCAAGGTTATAAAAAAGATTATTATGAAAGCTATGAAAGCAATGAGCATGCTGCTTTAATAGTATATAATAATGTAAACGAACCAGTACAATCCTTAAAACTGGCAGATATAAGTAAACCAGGTGATCCCTATTTTTTGGAAAAATACATTCGTCTTCAGGATGTCTGCAATACCAGTATGGTATGGTCTATTGGGAAAATTTCGCCAGGACTTATGAAAGAGGTTTTTTCAAGGGATTACTTTGATAATATAACTTTATCAGAATATAAGAAAAATCTTTGGTGGTCGACTTGGAGTCAAACATATTTTGGTGAAAATATAGAAAGTATCTTTCAAAATACCATTTCAAGCCACTTAAACTTCATAAAAAACCCTACATTTTTTTACCTAAACCCAGTAAGTGCTGAATTAAAAATTGATGAGATAATAGATGATCAAAAAAAGTTGGATTCAATAATAACTCAGATGCATTGTCACCCAACGCTTTGGGATGTTTTTGAATATACAATGGTTTTAGATTTAGTTCACTCTGATGTATTCAATGATTTGTTATTCTTAAATCTAAGAAAGATAGATGCTGTTCATGGAACCGTTGCTTTCCCCCGTTCTTTGTACGAAATAGCTTGGCAAACTATATTTTATTCTTGGCTAAATTACCAGCAGAACGATCTTACCAAAGCCTTAGCCGCCAGATACGATATGGCAGATATGTCAAAAGAATTGGGACTAAGACAGATCAATGAAATATATAATAATATGTTGCTTAATCATGTACCTTTAGCAAAGACGCAGAATATCTTAACGAAGCATTTTTTGGAGGTAGAAAAATTCCAGAAAGATTTTAGCATAATATTTACAGATATTTTATCCCACCAGAAGCCAGCAAAGAAGGAATCACCATATTGGATTATTAGACAATTAGATCACCGAATGCATACTCTTCTAGAACAAATAACCCATCAACAACAGATTATTGAAAAAAAATCCAATGACATCTTAGCAATACTCAGGGACCGATTACTATTGATTTCAACCCAGATAAACTTACGGTTACAATGGTCAATGATTATTCTGACCATAATAATTGCTCTTTTGACGCTCGTTCTGGCGGTATCGAACGATACTCTTTCAGAAATATTAATGAAACTATTTAAATCTATCTTTCTTCTGTTTTCTAAATGAATTTTTCCCGCAGTGTGGGAAAGGTATTCGGTTAAATAGGGACAACGGCGCCCTTTTATTCAAACCCCTCCTATCTTCTGTCGGGGACTATTTCAAGCCAGTACCCATCAGTATCTCCAATAATTCAAGGGGCAAAATCCCCCCTGAGCAAAATATTAATTGACAGCATGTATCCAGCAGGCTACAATTAAGCAATGGTTGAAGTTCGTAAAACTGAAACATTTGCTAAATGGCTCGATGGTTTGCATGACATCCAAGCGCGTGCTCGTGTTTTGGTACGGATCGAGCGATTAGCGGCCGGAAATCCTGGGGATGCCAGGCCCCTAGGTGAAGGCGTTTCAGAGTTGCGGATCGATTACGGGCCTGGCTATCGGGTTTATTATAAACAGCATGGGCGGAAGGTGATAATTTTACTGGCTGGTGGGGACAAGCGCACCCAAACCAAGGACATCAAAACCGCCTTGCGCCTGGCACAAAATCTATAGGAGTGTATCATGGCTAAAACTATCACTACTCGATACGATGTCGCTGAGCACCTTCGTACCCCGGAGGAAATGGCTGCCTATCTTGAAGCTTCCATTGAGGAGGCAAATGGTGATGCTGCTTTCATCGCTAAAGCTTTGGGCGATATCGCCCGGGCCAGGGGCATGTCTCAGGTGGCGCGTGATGCAGGTCTGTCTCGCGAGAGTCTGTACAAGGCACTCTCTGGTGAGCGAAGCCCAGGGTTCGACACAATCCTCAAAGTTGTAGGCGCGCTCGGCTTGAAATTACACGCAGAAGCAGTTCACGTAATCAGCTCACCCAAAACGTAGGGATACTTCCCTGCTTTCATGGGAAAGGAATAGGAGAGTCCCCAATTAATCGGAGAGGAGATTGTTACACATGGCGGATGTTCAACAATTACAGGAAAAAGTCGCAGAGGCGGTTGGCCGGGATTGGGATGTGCCGGCTATTGAGGCACGGTTCAAACAGCTTGTTGAAAAGGGTATCCCTGAAAAAAAGTTAGGCAGCCGGGAGATCGTTCGCCGGAAGGATGCAATCCTGGATCGAGTCCAGCGCAGGGGGGAGGAGTACTGTTATCTCACGCGCAGCTGCGCCAAGGGGTCGGCCCTGGCTCTTTTAGAGGAGTTTGGCCTGGGCACCATGGAGAATATCAGGGCGCTGTCGTCATTCCCCGGTATCGCTATGTCGGGGGGAATCTGCGGACCCGTTTCGGGTGGATTGACGGCCCTGGGTCTCTACTTTTCGGATAGAGATCTGGCCGATTTTGAAAATCCCGCTCACTATATTGCCGCGCGAAAATTCCTGCAACGCTTTGAGGATGCGATGGGCAGCCTCACCTGTCCGGATATTCAGGAACGCCTGTTGGGACGGTCCTACGACCCCTTCTCCGGTCTTGAAGAGATGGTGGCGTTTAATCAGTCCGGCGCCCGTGAAAAGTGCACGGTAGCCCCCGGGATGGGCGCGAGGATTGCCGCGGAGATTATTATCGAGAGCATGGAGAAGGGGTAGCAAGACGGAAATAGGGACAGCGCTTGTGCCGCTTTTACCCATTGACGAAGATGGCCCAACCTGTTATGAGCCCCAACCGGTCACTATGTTCGCTGACCATGGCAATGGGTCGTCGCGGGGCCGTTCACAGTGACACTTGCACGGATGAAGGGAGATAACTATGGGTTTATTATATGAAGTGCCGGGCCTTACCGGTTGGGCAATTATGCTTCTTGTTCTCTTTACGTTAATGGCATTCAATGAATTTGGCCGTACCACAAAATGGGGCGGACTTGTATTGTTCCTGATTGTTCCGATTATCCTGACGATCTTTGTCTGGCCGAAGACGGCCGCCCCCGGCAATGAATACGGGACGGGAACCTGGTTTAACTGGGTCAAAACCTACTCGGCCCTTGCCGGATGCCTCGGGTTTATGGCCATTCGCTTCATCCCCGGTCTTGCCAAAAAGACGTGGGCGTTATGCTTTCCCGCCCTGATCCTGGCGCTGAATATCTTTGAGGCATGCATTCGTGATTTTGAATGTTTTACCTATGGCGCGTGGGAGGGGGCCTATATAGACAATCTCTGGGTGATGTCGGGATCATGGAATATCATGAATGGGATCGCCGGCCTGCTCAACATAGTCGCCATCAGCGGCTGGCTCGGCATTGTTATTTCGAAAGACAAGTCAAAGGATATGATCTGGCCCGATATGATCTGGCCCTGGATCATCGCCTATGATCTGTGGAACTTCGCCTATACGTACAACTGTATCGCCGATCATTCCTTCTACTGTGGTGTGGTATTGCTGCTTGCCTGTACCATCCCCGCCTTCTTCATCAAAAAGGGGGCATGGCTGCAGCACCGCGCGTCGACGCTGGCCCTGTGGATCATGTTTGTCATGACGGTTCCGTCGTTCGCCGACCGCATAGCTCCGGTTCCGACCACGCATGATCCAAAAGCATTTTTTATCGTCAGCCTGGTGGCGTTGATCGCCAATGTTGCCCTGGTGGCCTATCAGTTCAATAAGATCAGGAAGCACCGGCTGAATCCGTTGAAGGATGAAATCTACGCGGACACCACGGCGTATCAGCGGGTCATCGCGGAAAACGTGTAAGGATGGCACGGGGTCAGGTCGTGCCTGGTGCCGCCGGCGTGTCACCGGGAAGAGCACTTTTTTATTTCCGTTTCATTTCGAAGACTTCCGGAAGGGTTTTCCAAATGTTCAACGGGAACAAGGGTTTGCCCCCTCTTGACAACTGTCGCCGCCGGTATTATTTTATAGGTACATAAAGGGCGCAATCCAGGATAGGCCGCCCCCTTTTTCTAAAGAAAGGGGGGAATGTGCCGATAAGAGAACTGAACAATCGAGACACTGCGATGTGCGTTACGAGTCATCTTACCGGAGATAAATGAAAAGATCCACCACAGGGTCTTCGTGGTGATTGCCACCCGCTTAAGACCAAGAACAGAGATCGAGTGACTCCTGCGTAGAGACAAGGCGGCATCAGCGGTTCTCGTCAAGCCCCTCGCGGAATCTTCCGCGAGGGGCTTCCGTTTGTGCTGTAGGGTCAGGTTGCAGCTGTCATCTTCCGCATTCCATCCCTTGATACATTCATCGAATCACGGTATAGCATCCGCCATGGAAGATCTTCACGTGCGCGATGCCAGGGCCGATGAGCTGGAGGAGCTGTTCGAGCTCAATCAGGCCAATACCCCTCACCTCGGATCGGTTTCGCCGGGCGGCCTCAGGGGCCTCCACGAGCGGGCCGTCTATTTCCGTGTGGCGGAGTCCGCCCGCCGGGTCGTGGGCTTCCTGGTCGCCTTCGATCCGTCCGCCGCGTATGACAGCGTGAATTTTCTCTGGTTCAGGGAGCGGTTCGATTCCTTCGTCTATATCGACCGGATCGCCGTCGTCCCCGAGGGGCGGCGCCGCGGGGTCGCGTCTCTCCTGTACGGGAATCTCGAGGCGTTCGCCCGGAAGCGGCAGGTCCCGATCATGGCCTGCGAGTACAACCTCCGGCCCCCGAACGAGGTGTCACGCCTCTTTCATCGCAATTGCGGCTTTGAGGAGGCGGGGCGCCAGGAGACGGAAGGGGGGAAGAAGTTCGTCTCTCTCCAGGTCAAACGGCTGGGATGATACGGGGGGACAGCGCTCGCGCATCTGTTGTGAAGGGAACCCTCTGCACGATGTCATTTCGACCGTAGGGAGCTATAGTACCCGTCAGGGTGAAATCTTAACAGACTTGATCCTTTATAAGATTTCTCGTCGTTCACGTTCCTCGAAATGACAGTATGCAAAGCTCTCGAAGGGGTGGCTTCATACCGAATACCCGGCTTTTCTTGAAAGGTGATGGCACCATGGCAGATACATTCATGTCCACCGCGGAAGCGGTACAGCGGTACATCCGGGACGGGGATCAGATCGCCCTCGGCGGCTTCACCGTGAGC
>Ga0272441_10008375_pt1 | contig 16384 bp, 11 predicted proteins | sample SSMProp6N_FD_193582 | JGI IMG/M metagenome (GOLD analysis project Ga0272441, IMG submission 193582) | Marine sediment archaeal communities from Little Sippewissett salt marsh, Falmouth, MA, United States - SSM-Prop-6N | ecosystem: Environmental > Aquatic > Marine > Wetlands > Sediment ... | reverse complement strand
AACCATATGACTTCGCCAGTTCTGTAAAATCCAGATAATAACCTTCAGGAATTTCTTCTTTCATTTTCCCACCGGCATCATAAACCGCCGGCTCTGCAGCATACCGAGCTTCAAAATCCCAAGGATGATTTTTTAATGGCTCACCAATACTGCCATTTTGCGGAAGAACACGAATATAGACTCTCCAGTATGTCTCAATTCCATAATCCTCGCGAACGACCTCAGCCCATCCAGATGGAAGCAATGCAGAATTGAGTGCAAACGCTCTTCCAGTATAAAGCCAATCATCATAAGCAAACCCTGGAGGCAAAGGATCATTTATACCAACAAAAGCATTCTCAACAGTACCAAGTACATCCCAGCCAGCTGCTTCTATACAATGTTTTCTGAGTTCATCAAAACGATTTTCAACCGCTGCTGACAATTTCGAGTCTGGAATTTCAAGATCAGGTATAGTTACGAGTTGATATCTTCCATTGGCATCGAGAAGCGATTCGCTGTTTGGAGCAAGGCTGCTGTTGTAAAATTGATCATCAACAAATGGCATTTGAATAGTAATACTACTGCTGCTCCATGCAACACCAGTGCTGCGCTGAGCAGGAATGCCTAATGGTTTTATCGGTTCTGAATCAACCGCATACGTCACGAGCTGTTCGCTATTCGGCATTGATAATACAGCTACAATCGACCGGTCATCCGGTGACCAGGCAGGCAGCCTGCCTTGCCCTATGTGGATAGGTCTTGCATTGGAATCTTCCATATCCAGCACAAAAATCTGATGTACACCATCCTCGTATCCTGAATAGGCAAGATATCGGCCATCTGAGCTGAATGCAGGAGAACTTTCAGTAATATCAGGAGAATTGGTAATATTCAAAAATCGCTGCTCAGGGTCTTCCAGATCAGCGATAAACAGATCATTTGATCCATCTCTATTCGAAACAAAAATAATTTGTCGCCCGGCAGGATTCCATGCCGGGTCGAAATCCATTGCCGGATGTCCGGTGAGGGTAAAAAGCTGGCTTCCATCAACAGCTTCTATCCAGAGATCAAAGCTATCATTTTCATAAACTTCATAGCATAACCATTGATTGTCCGGAGACCATACCGGATTCCCTTCATATGCCTCAGTCTCTGTCAGTCGATGAATTTCCAGGTTCCGCATATCAAGCCAATAGAGATCATGCATATTATCCCGGTCTGATCTGAAAACCAGCATACTTCCATCCGGGCTTAGTGAAGGCTCACTATCATTCCATGATCCCTGTGAAATCAGTCTGGGATAAGGATCCCCAGGTGATATAGCCAGCAGCTGGTTGTAGCCATTTAATACATCCGAGTATATAACGGTACCGTAATATGCAGCTCTTGTTGCAGGAATAGTAGTACTTGAAGGCGTTATTTCCAGTGTATGTGTAGGTGTCCACGTACTTGAAGCCTGGATTACATTCTCCGTTGCTTTTTCCTGCTCGCCATTATCATTTGCACTCGCCAGGTTATTTTTCAGGAAGGAGATTTGCAGTAAACCGGAAAAATCAAAAAACAGCAGAAGAGCTATTGCAAATAGTGCAACAATGATCAGGATTGCAGCAATCCATTTCCCCTTTTTTGGTTTTTCAGGGGATGGCTGATCTGGTGAAAGTCTAAATATGTAGGGTTCGTACTGGTTATTATCCACTAACTATCCTGCGCGTTGATACTTGAGTATTCGGAAATTATACTTTGCCTTTGTAATACTTTACCAGCATGTAAAAATCTCCCTTACGGGTGCCAATTATATAAAACAGCTGCAAGGGATATGCCATTAAGGATAAACGGAACCGGTATATCCAGTTCCGTTTCTAATATCCAAGTATTGGAAAAGATATTCTTCAGGTTTTATTGAAGCGTACTACACGACTCCCAGCGTGATTCAGCAACATGTGCGGGTAGCCTGAATGTTTCAGCAAACTCTTCTTCTTTTCCATTCTGAGCTTTATAACTTTGAACCAATGCATCTGGAGCTAATAATTCAGCTGCAAAAAAATCCGCAGATTCGTTTAGGTATGGAAGAAGTGTCTCATGGAGTCCAAGCCTTCTTCCATACTCACCTGAAATCAGGGCCAGCAGTGTTTCTCTCGCCAGGGCATAACTCCGATCTTCTGGAGGAAGATCTACCCGAACAAAAACACTTCCCTTTTTATTTAGAGGTCTTACGAAAGTTGCATCCCAAATTCTTGTAAATATATCGACGACACCGAAATCCTGTTCATAGGGAGCAGGAGGATGCAGCAGCAACTCTTCTACCGGTACAGGGGGAGAAGTTGTATTCAAGTATTCGTTGAGGCCAGCTGCAATATTTTTGAGCAGCCACTGCCTTTCTTCGCGTGTCGTATGTTTCATGCAACCTGCTCTTGATCAGTCCAGCTGGAATCCCGCGTAAGTCCTTCCAATGGTGAAGGCAATTGCACCTGTGTTTCCGCTGCTGCTTCGGCGGCTTTAACTACTCGATATGCCTGCACCGCAAAATCAGTCCAGTTCGATGCCGTTATACTTACGAGCTCATCTCGTAAAGGGGGTGAGAATTCCATATCATCCAGAATTGTCTTCAGTTTTCCCTCTCCGAATAAATGGACTACACCGGGATCTATGATAGATCTGGCAACCAGGTTATTCAACGACTGCATTGACATGTGTTCCCTCCATATTTCTATGCAATGATAAAGGCAGCGTTCATTACACCGCTGCCTCTTATCTCCAGGATAAAATTATTCCTTCCCGGAAGGACTATCCTCCGGACAGACCAGAATCTGCTGGGCAACGTGAGACTGTCATGGCAACCTCCTTATAATTTTGTTCCACTCAGTAATACTCTACTAAATTAATCTCAACGGAATCTGAACGTTTTTAAACAGATTCCCAACAGGAATCGAACTTACCTGCGATTTTGGTCACTTTTTCGATACTTATGTCTAGTTTTTTGGAAAAATCGCGATTTTTAATCAAATTGTTGAGGATGTATTTAACCCTTTTTTATTGATTCTTCAAAAAAAACAGGGTTTTACAATTCTTGTCTTTGATTAAAAGTGTGCAGGAAAACATCAGGAGGCAGGATCAGAATACATCCCGTCCAGAGTCTTTTTTACTCAAAATCTGTATGGTATAGGGTGATTTGATACACTTGGGCAGCAAAACACGTATTTTACTAACCCAATAATCTGGTATAAAGCTCACGTACTGAATCTGGCGGATCCAAACCCAAATCATTCGAAAGCAGCCGTACATATTGTTGATAATGAGCAACTATCTCGCTCCGCCGCTCTAACAAGCCAAGAGCTTCAAGATAGCGTGAATTGATATCATCCCTGTATGGGTCTATTGCCAGGGCCTGCCTGAAACTTTCCACAGCCCTCGAAGCCTGATCCCGGACTAACGCTTCTTCCCCCTGCTCGATCAGCAGATCAAGATACCTTGTTTCCAGCAATCGCCGTCGTTCCAAAACCCATTCCGAATTAGATTCAATGAAGAATTGACCCGGGTACAAAGAGACAGCTTCTGTCAGCGCGAAATTCCTTCTTGGATCTCCTGGCATCAGTTGTTCCGCAATATTTGCTGCACGCTCAAATCGGTTCACATCATATTCGTATGGATAGTCAGAATTCATACTGTAGACCGAGTCTTCAAGAAGAATAGCTTCTTTACCAAGAACACGCCTCAAGCTGTAAATGGCAGTATAGAGACTGGCAACTTTTTTCCCGGGGCTTGTATCAGGCCAAAACTCTTCCAGAATAATATCCCGTTCAACTCTTTTTCGATCAACTATATAGACCAATATTTCCCTGTCAAGCGGTTTTAGTTCTTCAAGCTGCTTTTCTGCCCATTGAATGCGTATATCCCCCAATACGTTGATCTGCAACCAATCTTTTTCCACCATCTTCTTGTCTGTACTTAAATACTGATTAGCAAAGACTTTTATATTTTCAATTCGCTGATATATGATTTCGTAGAAAGAATGATCGCGTGAGTACCTTTGACAGAATTTTTGCACCTTTTGATCAGGGAGAAGTTCAGCAGCCACAACTTGTTCAGTTCCATTGCTGCAAGCCCAATTGAAAAGCGTATTGAACTGCTCTACAGCTTCATGGTACTGCTGATCCTCCAGCAGGGCTCTCGCATAGAAATACAAAGCCTGTGTCCTCTCCATAGCATTGATCTGTTCTTCTTCAGCTATTACCCCTGCCAGAGATCCACGCGCCGTTGCGGGAGAAGTGTAAACTTCGAGTGCTGCTATCTGTATCCGAATCATTGCTGGTGTGGCCGCATAATCCCCCAGAGAGACAGCCCGCTGCAGCCACTGGTGAGGAAGATCTCCATTTCCGCTGCGCCTATGTAATACACTTGTACCAAGGCATCCATATGATATTAGATAAGGATTATCAATTCTGGTAGCAATTTTTAAACCTTCTGAGTAGTGAGCCCCTGCCTGATATGTCAGACCTAAATCATTAAAAAGATCCGCCATACCAAAAAGTATATTGGCCTCTCTCGCAGAGCTTGCACCTCGCCGAGCAAATTTAAGGCCCTCCCTGTAATACTGAACAGCTTCCTCAAAATCCCCCCTCATATGAGCATACAAAGCCATATTGTTACAAGAAGTTGCAAGAGGAACCAGTGTCCCCTTTTCAAGTAGAATCGTATGCGCCTTTTGACTGGTCCTTTGTGCTTCGAGCCGATTCCCCAAAGCAAGCTGGATCACTGCCAGATCGTTATAACTGACAGCCAGATCATATTGGTCTTCCGATTCTTCAAGCAAACTGACCGCTTCCTGTCCAATTTTCTCTGCTGTTTCAAGGTCTATATTCTGCACGTATAAAGAATTTGCCCGTATACGCAAACTAGCAGCTCTATTCGTAAGACTATTCGATTCAGCACAGAGTTTTTCAACATTCTTTGCTATATTCCAGGCATCTTCAAATTTCCGATTTTTCAATGCGAGGAGGGCTTTTTGATTATCAACTCGTGCTCTCAGCTCTGCTGAACTGTTTTCATCGAACATAAGATCAGCAGCAGTTAAGTTGTCACCAGCCAATTTCAATTCGCCTTGATCAGTATAGGCCTTTGCCAGATACAGGTGCACAAGCGGCGTTGAAACGCTTTTCTCCGGAAACTTGCGTCCCCAATCTATCAAAGTATGGTAGCGGCTCATTTGGAACATTTGTTGGGCAAATTTTTCAGCAAGCTTCGCCGCCTTATTTAGATTGCCCGCTTCAACATACAGATTTACTGCATGCTCAATCGCGCCGCTTTCCTCAAGGTATTGAGCAGCATTAATTCTAAGTCTTTCGAATTCTTCCGGTGCCTCGTCCTCCAGCTTTGAATTTAAAAATTCCCTGAATTGTGGGTGGTATTCATACATCCGTGGGCTGTCTTTGGTGACGGAGATGAACATACTTATATTCATCAGCGTGTTCAGGTAACGTTTGCTGTCTTTTCGCTGGAGGACATGGTCACAGCTGTCTCCAGTCATTACAGGAAGCACTGAAGATCTGATCAGAAATTCTCTCAGATCATCCTCCTGCTGGCTCAGGACGACTGAAACCAGATAGTCGTATACAAGGGGAACCGGTGAATCGATAACGGCTTCCAGCCCTGAAGCACCTACCTGGTTTGAAAGCAGAACACCTGTAATCCATCCACGCGTGTGGTTGTATAATTTCTCAATTTGTTTACCCGAAAAATCAGCCTTCTTTATATGGTTTACAAGGCTTTCCAACTCATCGATATCAAACGCCAGATCATGCGGCCCAAATCCTGCCAGATAACCGTCCGCCATTAATTTGGCGAGAGATATATTCAGAATCTCCCGGCCTGCCGCTATCACAGTCACCTGCTCAGGTAATTCCTGTATGAAAATATCCAGGAATTGCAGAACGTCCCTTGAGTGATTGATAAACTGGACATCATCAACTGCTATTACGAAAGGCTCTGTAATATTTATTTCAATCGCTTCATGAAATGCCCGGGCAAGGGCTTCTGGTGATGCACCAGTTAGTCCTATCAAGTCCGGTTGACCCCGCAAGCGCCGGAAACGCTTTTGCAGTGATGAGGCAAGAATTTCAGCCAATCGAAACACGTCTCTTTCAACGCTGCTCAACCGAACCCAGCATACTGGAAGTGACGTATGCGCTGCGAAATCCGCCAATATTGTCGTTTTACCGTATCCGGGGGGTGCTCCGATAGCGATAAGTTTGCGCGGGAGATTCTCATGGATGGAATCAACCAACCGATCACGATGCAGCTTTGACCGGTCGAACTCTATCGGCGCTATTGCGTGTCTTTTTAATGTATCCGAAGACCCCATCGTACTAACTCATTTACCTTTGCCGCTGCTTTATTTTTTAAATTTACAGCACCTCTAGAACTTCCATACCAGAATTCATTTATCTATTCGTAACTTAATTACAGCTGCCTTGTAATTCTTTCGCGATTCTAACACCCATTGGCAAAAAAAGCCGCGGGTGATGATAAACAAGCAGAAACAACTCTGTCAGGCGGTGACTGCCAGAATAACAGAAAAGCCCCTGCTGCCCCCTTCTCTGACTACTATACATGAAAAAAAGGTAAAATGGTCATGAAAATTGTTACACGATACTCCTAAAACTATTAAAAATACAGGAATTTTTTCGGATTACTTCCGCGATATGCTTTACCAGTATACTTAATGGCTACTAATCCCAATTTACTTTGAGGAAATAATTACTGATTTTCCTGGAGGCCCTATGATCAATTCAAAGATAGAAACCCACAAATTTACCAGTACGGCACTCAAGGGAAACTACTTAAACGATCCCATTTCCCGTAGTCTTCCTGTCTATCTGCCAGAGGCGTACTTCAAATCAAAGTCCACCCGCTTCCCTGTTGTGTACTACCTTGCTGGCTATGCTTCACGCGGTGTAAGTATGATGAACCAGATTCCCTGGGGTGAAACAATTAACCAGCAGTTGGACCGACTGATTGATACTGGTATTTGCGTGCCTATGATAATGGTGCTTCCTGATTGTTTTACACGATTGGGTGGATCTCAATATATAAATTCACAAGGCACAGGAAATTACGAAGATTATCTCCTCGAAATCGTTGATTTCGTAGATGAAAATTACCGAACACAAGCGGAGAATTCACATCGTGCAGTGGCAGGCAAGTCATCCGGTGGTTTTGGTGCAATGTATTTAGGAATGCGCCATCCTGAAACCTTTGGAATTGTGCTTGATCACAGCGGCGATAAATTCTTTGAAGCCTGTTATTATCCTGATTTACTCCGCCTTCCAAACCTTCTCGCTTCGAACGATCTCAAAAAGATGATCCGGGATCCATATAGTTATGAAAAGAAAACAGGTGATTTCTTCCAACTCATGAATTTGTCTGCAATGGCAGCATGTTATTCGCCAAACCCGGAGAATCCGAATGGTTTTGATTGGCCAGTCGATCCTTACACAGCTGAATTGAGAGAGGATGTATGGAGCCGCTGGCTTCAATATGACCCTGTCCGATTGCTGGACACATATGAAGACAATTTGAGGTCTCTCAAGTTACTTTACTTTGACTGCGGAGGAAGCGATGAATACTTCCTTCACCTGGGAGCGCGGCGAATGCATCGTATGCTGGATACACATGGAATTCCTCACCATTACGAGGAATTCGATGGCGGACACAGACATACAAGGTTTCGAATGGATACCCATCTAAAAACAATAAGTTCAGCCTTTTCTGAATAGAAACTGCCATTTGGTATATAAATTTAATTGTCCCATTAGTATCACCATGGGGTTATAATTTCTAGGACAATTCAGCTTCATTCAGCATAAGACCTGCAGTATGTATACTTCATGCAGGCACAAGAACGGAGAGTATTACCTTGACAAAAGAATTACCCACTTACGGAGGACAGGCTGTTATAGAAGGGGTTATGATGCGTGGTTCAAACACATGTGCTATAGCAGTACGCTCTCCAGATAACTCCATTGAAATCAAAACTGAAGAACTTGGAAGTCTGTATCGCAGCCCCATTTCAAAAACCCCATTTATTCGAGGTTTGTTTGTTTTGTGGGATGCAATGGTACTGGGTATCCGCGCGCTTACTTTTTCTGCTAATGTACAAACTGGCGAAGATGAGAAAATCGAGGGGAAAGAATTGGCCTTTACACTTATTCTCTCGCTTTCAATGGGAATCGGTCTCTTCTTCTTGCTTCCTGCAGGTATTGCACAACTGGCAGAAAACTACATGGGCCTCGGTCATATCGCCAGCAATCTTATCGAAGGTATTATCCGACTCGTACTGCTCATTGGTTATATGTGGGGTATAGGAAAAATGGATGAAATCGAGCGCGTCCTCGGCTACCATGGAGCTGAGCATAAGACAATCAATGCATATGAAGCAGGCGCAGATTTAAATGTTGATGTTGTGAAAGAATATCCGCGTGAACACGCCCGTTGCGGTACAGCCTTCCTCTTCACCGTAGTCGTTTTTTCCATTATTCTCTTCAGCCTGATTGGAGAACTCACCCTTGCAGGCCGCTTCATATCACGTATCTTGCTTATTCCCCTTCTGGCAAGCCTTGCTTATGAATATATCCGAATGACTTCCCGCATGAAATCTCCAGTTCTTGCAAAGATTTTCGCTGCACCTAATCTTGCACTTCAGAAGCTTACCACACGAGAGCCGGATGATAAGATGCTTGAAATTAGTATTGCTGCTTTTAATGCCATGTATCAACACGAGGAACAGGAAACAGCTTCTGAAACCGACATGGAAACCATTCCTGAGGCAACCTGAGAAAACCGCCTTGAGAAACAGAACTATTCAGTTCATTCGTGTCTTTTCAACAGGTGCATACTAAATTGATCATGACAAAAAAACCGGGCTCCTTGTGTGGAGCCCGGTTTTTTTGTAATAAATTGACACTTGCTAATCTAGTGGATCTTCTCCGGCTGTCATGGATACAAGGCCGCTAACAATTTTTGGATAGAAGTCAGTTGATTTCTGAGGCATTTTTTCTCCCGCACGGGTACATGCTGAGACCTGGTCCATACGTGTAGGATTGAGAAGAAACAGGAACTGTCCATCTCCCTTGTCAACACGATCAAAACCCATTTGCGGATCCCGGAGATAATCGATATTCTCCTTTCGTTCCACACTCTCTTTTGACAAACCCATCACACGCTCAAGCAGAATTTCATGCAGGATGCTTACATCCAGCATTCTCCATGCATAATCCCTGCCAGGAGTTATCTCTTTCATGATATCCGGGCTTTTTAACTCCAAACCATAATAATTTCCAGAGTAAAGTCCTATCCTGGGTTTATCCGGAAGTGCTTCTGTTAAAAATGCCTGTAATTCTTTTCGGTCAGATACCACTGCTATTTCAAAGTAGGTTTCAGCTTTCTCTAATAACTCAGCTGCCGAAAGTGCGTTATATCCATAGATCAAACGATGAGTAGGCAGAATGACCAATCCGGGGTCAGACATGCTAACCATAGTTACCATACGATAATTAAAAGCTGCATTCTCAGGTGCTTCCGGACAGGATTTTCTCTTCTCATCACGGTAATTTATAGCTGTTTCATATCTGTGATGCCCGTCTGCAATAATCAGATTCTGCTTGGGTTCCATTTCTTTTTGAACAGCTTCAATCACCTCTGGATCGGTTATGATCCATAGATTCTGTTCCACATCGTTTTCAAACAAATCACGAGCTTCAACAGGCGCTTTACTGCTGACAGCCTGTTCCAGGATTGCATTTACAGCATTCTCACTGTCTGGGTAAAGCATAAAGATATGACCGAAGTAAGTCCCTGTAGTATTTGTAAGCTTCAATCTATCGACTTTAGGGCCTGATAATGTCCGTTCATGAGGAAGCACAACACCTTCATCAAAAGTTGATATCTCGAATGCACACGCGAAACCTTTTCGCGTATATCGTTTTCCATCTTTAAGCGTAAAAGTCTGATGCAGTACATACAAAGCTGGTTTTTCCTCGTGTTCTAAGACTCCCTCTGTTATCCATTTCTTGAGGTAATCACGAGCCCGAGTGTAAACGTTCTCATCCTCCCTATCGTCTGCAAAAGCCCTGCCCTTGATGATCTTTACAATTGTATATTCACTCTGATCATAATAATCATCCTGCAAACCGTATCGTACTCTGTCATAAGGCTGACTGATAACACGGGAAAGATCTTTAACCTTTTCAAGATTGTAGCGTATGCCGCGAAACGGTTTAATAACTGCCATTATCAAACCTCCTTGAAGAAATCAGCAAGACGCTCAACGATTTCACTACCCACACGTCCCTGCCCTTCTACAGTAGATGCACCAATATGGGGAGAGCCCAAAACTTCCTCCAGTTCAAACAAGGATGATCCTTCAGGCGGCTCCTTTTCAAAAACGTCCAATGCTGCACCTGCAACCTTGCCCGATTTTATGGCTTCATATAGTGCCTGCTCATCGACTACACCACCGCGCGCACAATTAATAATTCTGACTCCATCCTTCATTTTTTCAATGGATTCTGCATTAATTATGTGGTGTGTAGATTCCATATGTGGAACATGAAGCGTAATATAATCTGACTTTGCAAGCAGTTCATCCAATGGCACCAGTACATGCCCATCATCAGCTGTGATATAGGGGTCATAAGCAATTACGTCCATACCAAGGGCAGAAGCTCGTTTTGCAGTTTCTTGACCGATTCGACCAAAACCAATTACTCCAAGTATCTTTCCCCCGATCTCAGTTCCCTTGAATTTTTTCTTCTCCCATAAACCTGCACGCATTGAGGCTGTTGTCTGGGGTATGCGCCTGGCCAAAGCAAATAAGTATCCAATTGCTAATTCAGCTACAGATGCCGAGCTTGCTGCTGGTGTATTTAATACACTTATTCCCTTCGATTCAGCATACGCCACATCAATATTATCCAGTCCTACCCCCCCTCGAACGATGACTTTCAAATTTTCAGCCTTATCGATAAGTGGCTTGCGAACCTTGGTTCGACTCCGTACAACTATCGCATTATATTCCCCAATAACATCCATCAGTTCATCGACTGAAATTGAATCATTCACTTCAACATCCAATCCGATGTTCTTAATACCCTCTACTGCAGACTGAGCAACCGGGTCACATATCAATACTTTCATTTTCCATACCTTTCACGTCTCTAGATGCGCGTCTTCCGAGCCTTCATCGAGTTTTCTTTTACCTGAACCTCTTATAGTGACAAAATGTCTTCAATCTGTTGTGTAAGCCACTTCAGATCCTCCAGCGTAAGATCTCCCATATGAGCAATCCGGAAGGCCTTTTCCTTCAGATTGCCGTATCCATTTGATATCATGGCCCCGCGATTGCCGAGCTCCTTATTGAGGTCTGCTACAGATATTCCTCGTGTGTTTTCAATGTTAGTTACTGTCTGTGAAAGGTATCTTTCATCACTGAATAGTTTAAAATATTTACGAGCCCAATCCTGAACGTAGTCAGCCATCTCTTCATGCCGGGACCACCGACTATCCAGGCCTTCCGCCAGGATCGCATCCATTTGAACATCCAATGCCTGGATAAGACTGATCGCCGGTGTAGCCGGTGTCTGATGTTTGTCGTATTTCCCATCCATGGCATCCCAGGCAAAGTAGTATCCTCGATTGGGAATCTCTTTTCCCCTTTCCCTCGCCCTGTCACTCACTGCACAAACTGTCAGACCGGCTGGAAGTGCAAAACATTTCTGGACCCCTGCAAGACAGACATCAAGTCCCCATGTATCGAATTCGATCTTTACACCTGCCATACCACTGACGGCATCTACCAGGATTAGTACATCTGGATATTTCTCATTAATCATTTCAGCAATATCTTGGATAGGGTTCATGATTCCTGTTGAAGTTTCATTCAAAACAAGTGTGATTGAGTCGTATTCTCCCGAGGAGAGTGCTTCGTCTACAAGAGCAGGTGTAATCGCCTGCCCCATGGCAACCTCCAGCTTGTCAGCATCGATGCCGTTACTTAATGTGATTTCATGCCACCTTTTTGAAAAGGCACCGCATACAGTATTCAGCATCTTCTTTCTGGTTGCCTGACGGATTGAACCTTCCATTACGCCGGTAGATGATGACGCAAACAGATATACATGAGCATCCGTGTACAGCATCTTCTGAAGTTTAGGTGTTACTGAAGCTTGAAGATCGGAATATTCTTTCGCCCGATGTCCAATCATCGGCACTGCCTGTGCCTGCAGTACTTCGTCCCTTACATGGGTTGGTCCAGGGATGAAAAGTTTCTTATACATGAATACGCTCCTCTTTTGGTAGATGCTTCAACAAAGGTTTTTTATACACTATGCTGGGAATAATTTTATCAACGTTTCTTCCTCCGCAGTATAATTTATTGCGGTAAAATTCCCCATTTTACAAACCCAAAGTTTCAACATGGGGTTCTTTAATTTCATTTCTGACTGATATCCTCATAGTCCTCGGAACTTTAATAATGGCGAATATTTCCACTAATTTCCAGCAATTTATATTTAACTTCTAATTGTCGGACAAATGCAAGTGATTTTTGTAATATCCTTGGGTTCCCGGTTTACAATTCGTTGACGCAAACCTGAATGCCCCGTAGAATCTGATAACCAGGATAACTGCATATGAATGTCAAACTAACATTTCGTACCAGGGAATACAGCATACAAGCCGGTATGACCCTTCGATCTGCACTTATAAAATTGGAAATCCCTGTAGAATCTGTTCTTGCGGTACGTGAAGGAATATTAATTACAGATGATGAAATTCTCCTTGAAGGCGATGAAATTCGCCTTGTGCCGGTTATTTCAGGTGGATAATATCTCCCCCTCGAGAAAAGAGCAGTATGCGTTGTAGAAAATGTGGCGAAAAGGCAGTAATCAATATGCGCCAGCACAAACTTGCATTATGTGCTGAACATTTTATTTCCTGGTTTCAAGATCACATTGCACGGACTATTGATCGGCATAAAATGTTTACTTCTACAAATTCACTTCTTCTGGCTGTATCAGGCGGGAAAGATTCCCTCGTGCTATGGGATGTGCTTGCACATTTTGGTTTTAAGGTGGATGGGCTTTATATCCATCTGGGAATTGACGAAGATATGTTCTACTCGGACCGTTCGCTGGAAAAATGTGTTCAGTTTTCAGACCAAAACAACCTTCATCTCATCCAGGTTAATGTTGAAGAAATGTACGGCCTGCCAATTCCTGAAGCTGCGTCAAAATCATACCGCTCCAAGAACAGGACTTGTGCTTTATGCGGTCTTACAAAAAGGCACATATTTAATAAAGTTGCGGTAACAAACAATTATGATGTCCTTGTTACCGGACATAATCTTGACGATGAAGCATCTGTGCTCTTTGGAAATACGACGCACTGGCTAGGAAAATATCTTGCCCGTCAATCTCCAGTACTTGATGCTACATCAAGTGGTTTCCCCAAAAAAGTAAAGCCTTTGTGCCGGACTTACGAACGCGAAACAACAGCTTATGCACTTCTCAAAGGTATTGATTACTATGCGCAGGAATGTCCATTTTCTGCAGGAGCAACGACGTTATCCAATAAAGCGCTTCTGAATGACATTGAAGCTGAAAGGCCCGGTTTCAAACAGCAGTTTTATCTTTCATTTCTAAAAGCAAAAGAGGAGGGGTTGTTTGACCCCTCACTCTCCGATCGTAAGACTGATATCTATTCATGTAAAAAGTGCGGCCAGCCAACTTCAAATACGGAACTGTGCAACTTTTGTCGGACATGGAAAAATATCATGTCCTCGACTGGATCCTGACTGGATCATGTTTTATTCGAATAGATACACAGCTGATATTTCAGGCTGTCTCCAGGTAGTTCCGTACCTCCCAATCAGTAACCTGCGTTGTGAAACTTTCCCACTCTGATCGTTTTGCTCTGAGGAATGCGTCCACTGTTTCAGGTCCGAGTGCTTGCTTCAATACATCGTCTTTCTCGAAAGCATCCAGTGCGGAACCGAGCGAATCGGGAAGCTGGCCCACCCCTAAATCACTCAATTCTTCATCCGACATTTCGTAGATATTGATATTGTTGACTGGCTCCGGGCATTTCATTTTATTCTCGATTCCATCCATTCCGGCTGCGAGCATAGCGGTGAATGCCAGGTATGGGTTACTCGATGGATCCGGGAATCGCAGTTCAGCACGCGTTGCTTTTGATTTATCTGCACCTGCATGAGGGATACGTATCATTGCTGAACGGTTCATCTGTGCCCAGCATATATAGACCGGCGCTTCATATCCTGGAACGATCCTCTTGTAGGAATTAACTGTCGGTGCAACTACGGCTGCCAACGCTTTTGCGTGGTGCAGCTGTCCGGCAATGAAATGATATGCCATACTTGAAAGATAGTATTTATCATCAGGGTCAAAGAATAAGTTGTTCCCTTTTGTGTCAGCAATGGATTGGTGGCAGTGCATGCCTGAACCGTTAATCCCCTGAATAGGTTTTGGCATAAAGGATGCGATTAGACCAGCCTCAACTGCAAGAGCCTTGACAGTATATTTCATTGTCACGACATTGTCGGCAGTCCGCAGTGCATCAGCAAACTGAAAGTCTATTTCATGCTGTCCAAGTGCAACCTCGTGGTGCCCCATTTCAACTTCGAGACCCATTTTTGTGAGGGCTCCCATCAACTCTGCTCGTACTCTCTGGGCATCATCCCTTGCTGAAAAATCAAAGTATCCCCCGATATCATAAGGAACGGGATAAATAGAATCCGGACCATTCTTTTTGATGAGGAAAAATTCTGGCTCAGATCCTACAAAAAACTTCATCCCCATTTTTTCAATCTTTTCCAGATACATCTTCAAAACATTACGGGGAGAACCCTGAAACATTTTTCCCGATGGTGTATAAACATCGCAAAAAATGCGGGCTCTTTTACGTTCTTCCTGGCTCCAGGGTAAAACAGCGTATGTGTTCGTATCCGGTACCAGCTTCATATCACTTTCCTGTATCCGCGCAAAGCCTTCAATTGAGGAACCATCGAAAAATATTCCATTTTCGAGGACAGACTGAAGCCTGGAAACAGGTATGTCAACACTTTTCACTCCCCCTGTTACATCGGTGAACTGGAGGCAGATGAATTTTACTCCATCTTCGTTTACTTGTTTCAATAATTCATTACTCATGGCTAAACTCCTTTGGCAATATTCAGGACTCCAACTCAAGTCTGCCCCTCATCTGCATGCCCGAAATAAAAGCCCCGTTATAAACAGTCATAATTAAATGTCGTAGAATACCACAAGATTCTTATAATGCAAATATTCCCAAGCTTAATTTGAAAATATTAAGGTTTGGTTAAGTCTTGACAATCACGTTAATTACCTAGACAGTTGATATTAGCGTAATCTCAGGAGGAAAGTAATAATACAGCGGCTTATTAACGAGTAAGGTTCAGATATTGTTGAATAATCTGCCGGCCTTCTGCATTAATCACGAATTGATTGTTTGGTGATCCTTCTCTTTTTTTATCAGCCAGACTTATTCCATACTTTCTCTGCCATTCCAGAATATCTGCTTCCAGGGACCCTACACTCCACCCAAGCTCATCTGCTGCATCCGGGATCGCTAGTTGATTGAGTATTTGAAGTTTTTTCACATTTCTCTCAGGTTTCTCAACAACATCAGTATTTACTTGGCTTTCTGATTTTTCCAAAAATAGGTTTTGCAGAGGGTGTTTTAACTTCATAAACACAGCATCCTGGGTTGAATCTAAAAGGAAAGCTTCACCCCCCCGTCGAATTCCTGGAATCCAGAGAATCGATGTACTGTCACAAACCATTGGCCATCGATCTCTGAGAAATGCAGGAATTTTTGCTTCCATCAGAACATCACTTACTTTTTTTGTATGCGAATGCTTGTCGATCCTTATCCGATCACCGGCTTTTCTTCCACGTACAACTAAAGATCCCTCTATTTGGCTTATATCGAAACCGGCATAGCCGATATTGAGTTCACTTATGATGTTGCCAATCTTGAGATCGTCTCTGTCACGAATTGATTTGTAAGTAAGAGCCCACCACTTCCCCAGGCTAATTTCACCATTCATAGAACATATCATTTCTATCGTTCTGCTTGAATGTAATAATGGGTATTGCGGAAAATCAACTGATTCGTATCCAGGACAAATCAGGACTTCCTCACCTGCCTGAACCATTTCAAAATTGGAGATGACTGGCAAGCGTCTTGGTTGACCATTTTTGATCCCCTCAACCAGGCTATCAACCACAGCATAGGTCAGATTTCTTTCCTCTGGTAGAAGTCTGTGCAAAATATTAAGAATCATTGCCCGCTGTAAGGCAGTCGGCAT
>Ga0272441_10008374_pt1 | contig 16387 bp, 13 predicted proteins | sample SSMProp6N_FD_193582 | JGI IMG/M metagenome (GOLD analysis project Ga0272441, IMG submission 193582) | Marine sediment archaeal communities from Little Sippewissett salt marsh, Falmouth, MA, United States - SSM-Prop-6N | ecosystem: Environmental > Aquatic > Marine > Wetlands > Sediment ... | reverse complement strand
ACAAATCTTTGTCGAGGGAAGTGCCAACGGTTATTTCAAGGATGATAAGTTTATAGCAACCGTAGGAATTTTTCGAGAGATATCCAACAAAAGAGGAGAATAGAATTAAAAATTTTTATAGGCCAAATATGGGCCCGCTGAGATTTGAACTCAGGTTACTACCACCCCAAGGTAGAAGGATGCCAAGCTACCCCACGGGCCCGTATAAGAAGCGACTTTTATATCTAATCAAGATTGAAAAACCTATTCATACATTTTTTGGAAATATTTAATATATTCTATGCAATCAAGTTCTCATGGACTCTACATCCTTAACGCTTTTAGGTTTAATTGCCGGTGCGATCACTTCACTGGGATTTATCCCTCAATTGGTGAAAGGATATACCACAAAAAAATTAGATGATGTGTCTTTTTCTATGCCTGTTGTTCTTTCTGTTGGTATGACTTTGTGGTTGCTCTACGGTATTTTCTTAGAAGCAATTGCCATTATTTTAGCAAATGCTTTTGGCGTTTCATGTTGTTTAATTCTTATAGTATTAAAGAAAAGATATTCGTAATGTTACTTTAGTTATTCTATAAGATTTAAATTTCATAAGTATGATTACAGAAAGAGAATTTCAATGAATGCTACAAACAATCCCTCATCATTTTCTTTTAGAAATAAATTCTTTGCTCATATCGAAACATGGAGACCATATACTGTTATTTGGTGTGGGTTAGTCAGTTTAGCAGGCGCCTGTCTTGTCTTCCAAGATTTCCCTCCATTACGTACTGCTCTTTTGGTTACCTTGATTCCAATGATGGGATGGATTGCAGGATTGTATCTTTCAGATTATCTAGATAGAAACCTTGATTTGATCCAAAAGCCTCACCGCCCCATTCCATCTGGAAGGATCCATCCACGAGAAGCACTTGTTATTGGCGGTATTTTTGCTCTTGTAGGTTTTTTTCTTTCTTTTCTGTTAGGCATTAATAATATTCTTCTTGTTTTTGTTGTCGCTCTATTGGTGTTTTCCTATGCTAAACTTTCAAAATCTCGTGGTTTCATGGGAAATCTCAATCGTGGATTTGTTATTATTGCTGCCTATTTTTTTGGTCTTTTCTCTATAGGAGAACCCTTACGAACTATCCCTTTGTCGCTTTGGCTTCTTGCATTGGTTTTTTTCCTTCATGATACCAATAGCAATTTAGTTGGAGCAATTCGAGACATTGAAGGAGACAAAAAGGGAGGTTATATAACAATCCCTGTAAAATATGGAATTAAAAAATCTCTTATATTTTCGCTGATTTTAACCTTCCTCTATATTTCTTGTTTAATTTTTATCATCATACACTATGAGTTAATTTTCTATACTCTTCGATTTTCTGTTCTGTTTATACTTGCACTTCTCATTCTCTTTGTCATGTATCTCTCTTTACTGGTATCCTTTTCAAATATCGATAGAAAAAAAGCATTACGAGCTCATGAATTCTTTATTGCAGAGAGAATTACTTTAGCATCTGCTATTATTATCGGAATTGTCTTCAATATCACATTATCTGTATTGATTTTTGGGACTGCAATGTTCGTGACTCTTCTTTCTCAATGGTTGATTAGAAAAAAATACGAATTTGTGGAGATATCATGAAGTGTCTTGTTACAGGTGCAGCAGGTTTCATCGGTCGTTTGCTAAGTCAACGTTTAATAAAAGAAGGACATTCTGTTATTGCATTTGATTATAAGACACAGCAACAACCTTTAGATGATATACAGTATGTTACCGGTGATATTACTGATCCTTCTTCTCTAGAGAATATTTGTCAGAATATCGATGTTGTGTTTCATTGTGCTGCATTAGTCAAAGACTATGGACCAAAAGATCAATTTTATGCCATAAATGTTAAAGGTACAAAAAATATGGTAAAAGCCTGTCAATCAACATCTATTCAACAATTCGTTTTTCTGAGTCATATTAGATATGAATCTGAAAAAATGGTGAGCCATTATTCAAAAACAAAAGTTCTAGCTGAAGAATTCTTGATGAATGAATATATAAAGAACGGTTTTCCTGCAGTAATTATTCGTCCTGGCAATGTCTATGGCCCCCATGCAACAACATGGGTTCTTAGACCTCTTAAGGCTATTCAAAAAAATCGAATTTCACTTATAAATCATGGAAAAGGTATCTTTCTTCACACCTATATTGATAATCTTCTGGATGCGTTACTCCTTACAATAAATAACAAAAAGGCAATAGGAAAACAAATTGATATTACCGATGGAGATAATGAGATAACCTGGGGGGATTATCTCAACGCTCTTGCAGAGTTTACAGGAAAAAAAACCATACAAAGAAATATGTCAAAGACGACAGCTCTCTTTCTTGGTAAACTAGTGATGATGGCCCATTCTATCTTGAAAATAGAACCCTTGGTAACACCAATGGCAGTTCATATTTTTACAAATAAGCATGCAGTTTCTATTGACGAAGCACAGCTACTTTTAGGGTATCAACCAAAGATAGATTATCGTGAAGGTATGAAACGAACTCGAAGATGGTTGGAAAATGAACAGTATATTTAATATTACATATAATATGCAATACGAGATTATGTGTCATGTCTGCTAAACTGTTAAACAACTTCTTTTTTCAAACAAGTAAGATCATACTTCAGGATATCGGATGCAAAATACGTCCAGGATCTCTTAAAAATTTGATGGATACACTCTTTATTCTTTGTGAAAAAATTGGCACTAATTTCTCCTGTTTTTGGCATTATTATCTAAATCTTTATCAACATCTGGTTGACACTGAAATCAAAATGGCGCAAATTACTTCTAAAGATACAATTCTTATTATAGGTTGTGGGAGTCTCCCTGCAACATGTGTATTACTTGCTCAAAAAATAAACACTACAATTGTAGGTATTGATCACGACGAAAAAGCTATCAGAGATGCACAACACCTCATTAAAAAGAAAAAGTTACAAAAAAAGATAACTCTCAAATGTGCGAAAGGAGATCAATTTTCCCTAGATGATTATGATTGTGTATTTGTCTTGTATGGAGTTAAAAATCATGCAAAGGTCTTAAAACACATCTCGGAAACGATAAAGAATGATGCTCGCATAATATATCGAAAACCACAGAATATGCAAGACGACCTCTCTGTACAAAACCAAAATCTCCTAGGTTTATTTCATATAAAAAAAATCGTCCACTCGACGCAATTCCAAGGCTTAGATTCATATCTTTTAATTAAAAAATAATACTGTTCTATTTATCAATTAAAATTATTAACAGTATTATTCATATCGCTCAGTGATATATGCTAGAACGATTTGCCCCATTCATTGAAGCAAGACTGAGGAAGAACGTTTCAACTTCTGAACAGATGTATCGATTTCTTTCAGGAAGACTTGTTCAAAGATATTTTGGAAAATACAAATTATTAAAATTGAAAAAAACAATCAAATATTGCTATGATAACTCTCCTTATTATCACGAACAATTGAAAAACCATAATTGTAGACCAGAAGATATCAAATCCTATTCTGATATGAAAAAAATTCCTTTTACAAATCCAGACGATCTTCAAAAACCAGAGCGATTCTTATGTACGGCACCTTCAGAAATAATTAAAATTTTTTCTTCAAGTGGTACAACCGGAAATCCAAAAAAGATCTCTTTTACTAGAAATGATATCCTGCGACAAGCTTCTGGAATTGCTGATGGCGTCTTGCTTCTCTATGGAATTGATAACACTGATGTCATACGTATTACGTATGATCAAGGATATGGAATGAGTGATTGGGGTGTACGATATATATTGGAAAACGTGTTCCAATACTTAGGTGCAACTAGTGTTGTAACAGGAGGTCGTTTACCTGCTGATCAAGAATATGAACTTCTGAAATCGTATAATATTTCTGTTCTTATGGGGACACCATCCTATATTCATGCACTTTCAATGCAATTAAGCTCCTCTTTTGATTTGAAGCCCCTGAATATAAAATGTATCTTACTTGGTACAGAACCATTACCAAGTGCTATCCGAAAAAACATAGAAGATATATGGCACACAAATGTATATCAAGGATATGGCTCAACAGAAATGGGCACTTCTCTTGCGGGTGAGTGTAAAGAAAAGAATGGTATGCATATTACCGAAAGCGACTTTCATGTCGAAATTGTCGATCCAAAGACAAATGAGCTATTAGAAGATGGTGAAGTAGGGGAACTTATTGTTACTACATTAAGTCGAGATGGCATGCCTTTGCTACGATATCGAACCCATGACTTAGGATTTATCATGTCAGAACAATGTCCTTGTGGCCTACCTTTTAAAAAAATAAAAGTAAAGGGAAGAACTGACGAAATTATAACCATAGGGTCTGGTGATAAACTCTTGGCAACTATTTTTGACGATTTGCTGTTTTCCATTCCTTCAGTTGATAATTACAGAATAACTATTGAACGCTTTGAAAATATTGATCACCTTACTGTCATCGTTGAGACAAAAAAATCTGGCTCCTCACTAAAAAGCAAGATAGAACAGATGCTCATGACCGTTCCTGAAATTAGGAATGGTATCCTTGACTCTAAGACTATAATGATACCAACAATACAACTTGTTAAACCCAATACAATTAAGAAAACAACCCTAAAAGCCAAACGAATAATAGACAAAAGAAAATTGTACGATTAAAATAAGATATTAATTTTGTTTAGATTGTTTTTTCATGTGGATCTTAAATAAAGGTCGAGAAGTTAAATTGAATTCAGTCTTGATTTTTTTCATGAAATGATGAGAATCTAACTCAAATTTCATGCCGATTCCCTTTGGCGGTTTTACCACATCTATTGATAATTTATTATGTCCTAGGATGGATGATTGACGTTGAGGTACTATTTTACAATCACCAGTAAGTTTTGTAATCTTATTTCCATCATTCAGACTTCCTTCCATTTTACCTGGCATTTCACATAAAGCAAAGACTTTGTATATTTTTGAAGTGTAGGGATCTGTATACTCATAACTTTCCGTTACACTCCACACACGAAGATGGACAGTTTTTTTCCCTAATTTTCCCACAACTTCCATTTCTGATGGATAGTAAAAATCAAATTTTTTATTATAACGCATTTTGGTATAGCGAAAACGGACATTGTAGAAATCCCAGAATTCTTTGCCATCGGGACTAATGGATAATACTCCAAAAGCCGGGCCTTCACTAATCCAACACATGAAGTTGCCATAAAAGATACTCCAGTTATTTTGAGCGACACTCCAAAACCAATCATATCCAAAGATGTTATTTTCTGTACTAAATGCTATATGCTTAGGAATTCTGGGTTTATTGTGAGATGTCCAGTTGTTGGTAAGTTTCATATAGGTTGTAAACGTTTTTTTGAGACTCGATAATTGCTGGAATGGATTTCGATAGGACCAGTTTCCATAGGCATGCTCTAGGTATCCTTTACCATCAACAGTATAATTCTTCCCCTTGAATTTCAAAGTTCCCGATAAATTGCAGTTCAATAGCCACCCATAACGAAAATGGTCAAAGCCTATTGGGAGATAACCATTGGTTGCGTCTTGTGCACTCCAATGTGGTAGAGACTGAGCTTTATACATCATATCTGCAATAAAATCATATTTTGAATCCTCAATATGGAAATTATAGCTTGGATATAAGCCCTTAAAAAATGATTTTTCATAGGATAAATCCACTTTATTTTTTGTATGTTTAAATTTCGTAATATCATCATTTAGGTCTCTATGGGCAACTGGTTTTTTTGCTGTAATATCAAAGAGAATATGCTGATAAAAACACGATGGCCCCTCAAGTTCATACGCAAAGGTAGTTATTAAATTCCATTTTCTACGATCTTCTTTAGTCGAAAATAATGTTTCGATAGTCCACCATTCCTTTGCTACGGGATAATGATCACCTTCATCCTCTGGTGTCCAGGGATTTGTCAGCTCTTTTTTCTTGTTACTTGGCATTATAGAACTGGCCTCCTAGAAATGAAAATCCCTTTGATAATATCGTCTAAAGGTATAATTAGAAGCAGCAGGAAGAACAGCCCCCAATCTTTTAACCGTAGAAATGATCCGCACATTTCTTTTAATAATGTTTGGCCAGGAATAGAACTCTTTTGCTACTTTTCTTGCACCTTGCAGTAATTCTTTTGGGCTCATTTGTTTAGGCTGGAAAACAACATCTACTTGATTGTACTTTGACCAATCTTTGGTTAGTATTCGACCTTCACGATCGAGCTTTTCATAAAGTGGTGTTCCGGGATAAGGTGTAAGAACGTTGATCTCAACAACATCCATATCAAGCTCGTGCAACTTCTCAAGTGTTGTATCAAAAATGGTAGTATCATCTTCATCAAAGCCAAAAATTATCCCCCCCTGAACTGTCATCCCATGATCATGAACACGTTGTATCATTTTTTTAAAATTTTCAACTTTGTTATGTGTCTTTTTAATGCTATCAAGTGCTGCTTGACTAACAGATTCAAATCCAACAAACCATTCAACACATCCGGCCTTTCTTGCAAGTCCCAGGAATTCAGCATCACTTTTTGCTAGAACATTTGTTGTCCCGTTTGCAACCCATGATTTTCTAATTTTTTGTCGAATAATTTCTTGAAAAAGTTTTCTAGCATATTTCGGATTTGCAGTGAGATGCGGGTCATGAATAATGAAAATTTTATTCGGCATTTTCTTAATTTCTTCGATAACATTTTGTATAGGACGCTGTTTTACTCCATGTTCGCAAAAAGAACTAATGGCACAAAATTCACATCGATTTGCACAACCTCTAGTTGTCTGCACGGCACCTATAATGGGATTATGTCGAATAAGGTCTCTTCGCAAGGGAGGAATAGAAGCCATATCATAATTCGTATCACGCTCATAAATTGGTTTAAGTTTTCCTTTCTCAAAATCTTTTAGTAGTTTTGGCCAACTAGCTTCCACCATTCCAAAAATAATGCTATCTGCATGTTTCTTTGCTTCCTCAGGCATTGCTGTAGGATGATAACCTCCCAAAACAACGGTTTTTCCTCGCTTTCGAAATTCATCAGCAATTTCGTAGACCCGTGGGGCGGTCATAGTATAACAGGTAATTGCTACAAGATCTGCTTCAATAGTAAAGTCGATGGTATCATAATTCTCATTGATTATTTGCACGTCATATTGTTTTGGAGTAATGGCAGCAATGTGGGGTAATGTGATTACAGGATAACCAAATAGAATAGACTCCCATGATCCTTTATCGTGATAGGTTGATACACCGTGTTCAATTCGAGGAAAGATAAGTAAAATCTTCATTTGTTACTTGTATATCATCTCAGTCAGTATTTAACATTTTTTATGAATTGTAATTTTTTTTCTGTTTATTCTAATGATCGTTCTTTAGGGCCGTCATAGTCGGATGGTATATCAAACATTTTTCTCATAGGTTTTTCTTTTGTTTGCTCCTCGTATACATGAGCAGTGAGACCAGCAACACGTCCTAATAAAAAGAATGCTTTACCAAGCCTCCAATCAAATCCCATATCTGATATTATCGCAGCTATTGCGCCATCAACATTTATTGGAAGTTTTTTTTCATGAGCCATTTCAAGTTGTTTTTCAATGGTCTTTGCAAGCAAAATATGATCCTGAGTAATACATAGTTCATCGGCAAGATAAAATAGTCTTTTTGTTCGTGGATCTAAGGTATGGATTCTATGACCAAATCCAAATATTCTTTTATGGTGCTCTTTAGCATCGTTTACAATAAGTTCAGCTAATTTATCTAGAGAGAGTTGTTTTTGTTTATTTTGTGTAATACTTTCTTGTAATAATTGTGCTCCTTTTTCAATTGCCCCACCATGTGCATCACCTATTGAAAGAACTCCAGCTGCCACTGCAGTAGGTAAGGGAACTCCTCCAGATGCAACGGTTCGAGAAGCAATGGAGGAAGGAGGTGTTACACCATGATCTATACAAGCAGTAAGAATTGCATCTATCATTTTTCCATGTTCTTTAGAAGGAAGTTCGCCCTTTAGAAGTAAATATACAACATGAGAATATGGTACATTTCCTATCAAATCTTCTTGGCGGTATCCTCGAGTTATTAAATGATTGGGTTCTACTTTTGTAATTGAAGTTTTCCATTTCATACTATCACTCTTTTACCTGATAAATAGTATCTAGAACTGTCCCATCAAACCATTTCGTAAGACCAATAATGGTATCATTAAATTTAACTTCTATCGGACCTCCTGTTGCTTCATAGGCCATCTCTTGAAGTTCCTGTATTGGTACAATGTTACTATTTCCCTTGGTTTTATCTAGTAAATCTTTTCGTTTGGGATTAATGGCAATTCCCTCATTTGTTACAATCGCATCAACAACATCGCCAGGAGTTGTTATAGTTGTTACTTTTTGTCGAACAATCGGATTTGTTTTTCTAAATACTGGTACCGTGATTATCGTGAGATGTGCTGCAGCAGCTGTATCTTGATGTCCACCAATTCCATGAAGTAATCTTCCATCACTATGAGTATTAACATTTACATTGAAATCGACATCAACTTCTGTTGCCCCCAGTACCACGGTATCAAGTCCATCAATGGTTCTTCCTTTTGATGTTGGATCGGCATAATGGCCAATATCAGCTGGCATCTCCAATGTATTTTTTATATAATTGACGGAGTAGTCGTCAAATACTTGTGAATAATAGAGATGCTTGACGTGTCCTGATTCAAAGATGTCAATTATTAATTTTGTTAAGCCCCCAGTTGCACACGATGCAATCACTCCTTTTTCTTTTAGTCGCTCGCCTAAATATTTCATGGCAGCTAGAGATATTCCACCTGCACCTGATTGGAAAATCATGCCATCCTTGACAATTCCTGAGACGTCCATGAGATCAACGCAGTCATGAGCAATCTTGAGTTTCATAGGATCTTCCGTAATTTTTGTTGTTCCAGACATGATCTTTTGTGGATCACCTATTTGGTCAACCTTGACGACACAATCAACATATCGTTCTTGTATCTCCTGATAGTGTAAAGGATAGTCTACTAGATTATCGGTGACAATAATGACCTGTTTTGCTTTCATGGCATCTATTTCAGAATAAGAAATTGGTCCAAAAGCACTTGTTCCTTGAATTCCTGTAGCATTACCTCGTTCGTCTGCAGTCGAAGCAGCAATAACAGCAATATCTATTGGTAATTCTCCTGTTTTAACTGCGGCCCATCTTCCCCCATGAGATCGTAAGACAACTGGGTGAGACAGAGGATTTTTAGAGATAAAATCTCCCACTATACCATTAATACTTCCCTCAATGCGATTGATTACACCCTCTTTAATAAAATCAATAACTGGCTCATGGACATTAAAGAGAGCAGTTTGTGCCATTCTTATATTTTTAATGCCAAGCTCACGAATGGCCTCCAAGGTCATATTAACGACATAATCACCATTACGGAGCTGATGATGAAAGGAAATGGTATTGCCATTCTGAATATCACATTGTTTCAATGCTGCTTGAAGACTAGAAGCAACTTTAGAGGAATAGGAGTATTTTGAAGCACCCTGGAAAGGAGTATATGAAATATGATTGATCTCCGTTTCAATCAATCTTCCAGCAGCATTTTTAATTTTCATAGAATTACACCAATGATTTTTTAATTTCAAAATCGATAAAATCACAATGATTAACAATAATGGCCTCTGGACTTCTTTTTAGCGCATCTCCTTCATGAGAATGCGCATAAATAATATGGACGATTTCGTCAGGAATACCTATTGAATGGGCAAGAAGTGCTCCTGACACAGGATGGCGAAATACACTTCCATAGTTACTTTTCACGACGACACCATTTTTCACTTCATATTCTAACAGTTTACCGACATCATGAAGTAAAGCACCAGCAATGAGAACATCTAAATTAAGGTGCTCATCGCGTTGATCATAGATACTTTTTGCTAGATGGGTAATTCTTTTTGTATGGTCAACAAGGCATCCAGAGTTCTCAATAAGAAGTGTAAAAGGAACATCCTTTAATGATTTCCATTTACCTCTTTTAGCAGCTTCTGCCCACACTTTTGTCACTTTTTCTCGTAATTCTGTATTTTTAATCCATTGTAGTTCTGAAAAGGACTTTTTGATATCCTCTATATTTACCATAGTAACCTCCACATTTGGTTTCTGTATAATCTCTCATGCTCATATAAAAATATCCTCTTGAAGTCTTTGGATAACAATTGTAAAGAAAACTATTAATAAGAATTATAATAAAACTATATATAAAAATACTAAGTTTGGTGGAGAATGAGACTTAGATTTAAGAAAATTGATGCTATCATAGTGGTAGCCCTGATAACCGTAGCGGGTCTTTTTTTATATAAGGCAGGGTATTTTGAATCCTCTCCACCACCAAATGGTCTTCCTCCACCTGACAATGGAAATGAAACTGTTACTCCTGAAGAAATTTTTACTCCACCAACATCATTTATTCCATCCTATAGGAGAGACGTTTCACCAGAGGATGAAGGTGTCCACTATGATAAAATTCGTATCTCTCGAGAATGGTGGTATTATGGTGCCGTCTTTAATGACGAAGAGAGTGAGTTACAAAATTGGTCTATTCAGGTAAGTTTTAATCATATGGCAAGAGGAGATCTTTTTGGAACATTAAAACCAGATGTGCTAGTAGTTACTCTCTATGGTGATAGTGGAGAAAGCTTTGGCGGTATGATCAACAAAGAACGCTATCTTAATATTCTTAATACCGGCACTTTAATTGCCAGTTCTCCAGGAGTTAATGTCGAATTTGAAGATTCCTGGGCGGAAGGGGAATATCCTGATTGGCATGTCCATGCTGAAGACAGAGATATTGATGAACATAACGAAATCATTATTGATTTAGATTATCATGCAAATTCGCTTCCCCTCTGGACTATCGGGACACGAGCTTTTGACAAATCAGAAAGTAGTATTGCCAATTATCTGTTCTTAGGTTGTAGCGTTTCAGGTACTATTACTATCAATGGCCAAGAATTTTCTGTGAAAGGAACCGGACACCATGAACATTCATGGACTCCTTTAGCTATTACAAAAGGGTCCATTAATGGCTGGGATTGGTTTTATATGACTTTAGATAATGGATGGCAAGTCTACTCAGCAAGATTTCTTCCCACACCACAATTTATTTCGGGAAAAATGACCAAAATTAATCCCTTTGGGACATTGTTAATAACTACCGATAATGGCGAGACAATTACCGAACTTAAAAATGTCGACATCGAGATTACCAGAGTGGATGATCAAATATTTCCCTTTGTTGAGATGCCTGCAGAATTCAATTATTATGCAAAACCTAGTCTCAATCCCATTTATATTGTGAGTCAAGCCTTGTTGTATGGTACCAATATAGTGCTTGATGCAGATATTGAAGTAGAACATTCCATTGATAAAGTGTGGCGCTTTCCGACATTTTTAGGTATGAAACTGGGATCGTGTTCTCTTCAGGGAACTCTCAAATGGTCTGATGAAGATGGAGATCACCAAGAGTCAATAACAGGTATTGGAGTATCATGGCACATGAGAGCGCTTCTATAGACTTTAGACAAGGTCTACTGTTGCATGATCGGCATCAACAGTTACGATATCGCCTGTATTAATTTGTTCAATATCAATGTGGTCAACACAGGGAATTCCAGCAAGAATAACGCCAGTTGCTACGATCGTTTCCGTTTCCTTATTTATTATAGCCTTGGGTGCAACACCATTTTTCTTTAATCCATAAATGACATAGGAACCAACAGTAGATCCTTTTCCACAGGGAAACACAAGAATTTTGTCAGTAACACACTTTCCTTCAAGTGGATGGCCTTTTTCAATGACAATACCTGTTTTAGCATCAATGCCACCGTAAAATCCAATAGACTCTTTAGAGACAATTGCTTCTCCTTTTGCTTTTCCAGGAGAAATCATTCTTCCTTTCATAGTTGTGCCTCCACAAGTTTTTTCATATTTGCAAAGACAACTTCCTGCTTACAAAAACCAGGTAAATAATTGGCAGCCTTTCCTGAGTTTACTCCAGTTGTTTTAAATCCCATCTTCTCAATAGGTGATACCACCATACAGGTATCAGCAACAATATTTCCTCCCGCTTTTTCAATAATTGTTGTGTAACCCATTCTATCTGCTACTTCCTTCATCATTCTTGAAGTGCAAATCCAAAGTGGTTTTTTCAATTTCTTTCCTTTTAAAAAATCTGTTACTTGTTGTATTTCCCGTAGTGATGCATGGGGACAACCAAGAATAACAATATCTGGATTTTTTCCTGAACTTAGTTTTTCGTAAGTCTCATTTATGTCCTTCTGTAAGACATCAATTGGTTCAAGACCTTTGGTTTTTACAAGATCTGCCTCTGGTGTTAATCCTTCTACATGATAAAGTGCAACCGCACCTGATGCTGCCATTGCCGCGCCAAGTGCTTTTAATTGGTCTGTATTTGCTTCTTGTATACCTATAAAATAGGGTATTTTATTTTTTACTTGTTTTCCGACATACCAACCAAGAGCTCCAAAATCTGCAGTAAAGTCAAGATGTGCAGCAACCTTTATTTTTACAGTAGGTTGACGATTTTCCCATAAATGAAGTCCATAATTTGGTGTTCGTCCACACAATGCAGCAGCAAGAGCAGAAGGTCCACCTTCTCTATTGGTGCGAGCCCCAATAACCGAATTTGAAAAAGAAACTGCTGATGATTCTGACCAGGCAATATGCTCTCTAAATCGAGGGAGATTTCCTGCAAGATAGGGTGTGCAGGTTGAAGTGACCACGATACCCATTTTTTTAAATGCCTCCATAATACGCAATTGATTTGTGGCAAAATCGTTTGGAAACCCAATTTTTTGCCAATTTTCTAAATCCATACCTGCAGGATTGAGAAACGTAAGAACTTGTACTGTTGCTCCTTGAGAAGCTATGTCTTCCAAGAACTCTGTTCCTGGATCCCCAATGGACTTGTAAGAGACGCCTGCAACTTGTACCGATCCAATAGGTATCATTTTATCAGCACCATAAATGTCTCCTAATCTTGTTAACAATCTGAACATACGCTCGAGAACGTCCCCTTTCTCACCATCTAGAATTTTTTCTTCTTCTTGAGTAAGATACATAAAGGTCCCCTTTTGTTCCTCAGAATAATTTTTTTATATTTTATTGTTTTGTTGTGCAGTCAAACTAAAAATAATGATTAAAAAGTAATATTTATTAATTAATAATATATATCAATATTACAATAATTTATTTTATAAATAAATGGGGGAAAATAAATGGTGAGAAAGGGAAAAACATCCTATCTTCAGGCAGGTTTAACACTCTTTATCGTCTTGATTTTTGTTCTACCTGGACCAAGTATTGGACACAATGAGACGAATACTGATTTATCTCATGAAAAAGAATTTTATATTGCCCTTGAACAAGCAGAAACACTTGTTGAACAAGGAACAGCAGTTTTCTATGATGTTAGAACACTTGAAGAATACCAAGAACATCACATCAAAGAAGCACGGTTATTACCTATGGAAGAAGTTAGCTGTAATGCCTGTCTTAAGACTAAATTGGACAAGTACTTACAAGAAGGTCGAAGTGTAATTCTTTATGATCAAACTGGTTCTCAAAGTGTACGAGCATATGAATGCCTAAGGAACTTAGGTTACGAGAATGTCTATATCCTTGAGGGTGGATTTGCAGCTTGGGAACAAGCCAAGTTTCCACTCAACACTGACAATGAGAAACGTTCATCATACCCTATAGATGAGTATTCTGCTCACGATTTACTTATGGCCAACCAATATTTGGCCACTGCTAATGAGTATTATCATCCTGAAATCCCCAAAGAAGATATTGATGCTTGGCAAACATACGCTACTCAACAAGGATGGGCATTCACTATTGGGGAGACTTCTGCTACCTATACCTCTGAAAATTCACTCTGTGGTTTGATTGTCCCTGGTGATTGGTGGAACAATACGCCCTTTGATCCTGGAAACCCTTCCCGTACTCTTCCTGAACGTTTTGATTGGCGTGAACACATCGACATGCCCCCTATCAGAGGTCAAGGTAATTGTGGCAGTTGCTGGGCTTTTGCTACGGTCGCTCCTTTAGAGGCAAATGTAATGATTAACCAAGGAATTGAGATTAATTTTTCTGAACAGTGGCTGGTAAGTTGTAATAATGGCGATGATACTCACAACCCACCTATCGAAATGGGGTGTTGGGGAGGCTGGGTATGTCACGAATACCATCAAAATAGAGCTGATGATTGTGGTAATATTGGACCCGTTCTAGAGACGACGTTTCCCTATGTTGGCTATACTACCTTCTGTAATTGTCCCTATCAAGTGGAACCAGAATACCGTATTAATTATCATGCTGGAACCGGTACAGCTGTTTTGTCCATAAAACAAGCGATTCTTGATCATGGTCCTGTGTCAACTACGGTCTATGTATATGGCCCATTTTATGATTATGTTGAAGGTGTGTATGATGCAGATTTTATTGGCACGGTCAATCACGCAGTTGTTCTTGTTGGTTGGGATGACCATTACTATTGGGATGAAGACTATTATGGTGTTTGGATTATGAGGAACTCCTGGGGTCCAGATTGGGGAGAGGATGGTTACATGTATATTACCTATGGATGTTGTGATATCGGTTTGTATACCGAATATATTGACTATCCGGGTCCAGATTGTAACTCAAATAATATTAATGATGCAATGGACATTGCTAGTGGCTATAGTGAAGATTGTAATAACAATGGTGTACCTGACGAATGCGATTTAGGAGGTGGTACTGTTGAAGATTGCAATGACAATGATATTCCAGATGTCTGCGAGATAGGACGTGTGATTGATGAATCGTCAGGAGAATTATCACCTATTGGTGATGGTCACCCACAGAGTTTTACTCTTTATTCTCCCCCTCCAGCAGTCTCTAATGTTTCATTAGCGTTTACTGCTAAAGCTGATTTAGAGAATGTCAATGAATACATTACTGTTGATATTAATGGTGAGGAAATTGGAACTATTTTTGATGTTAATGGCCATAACTGTCCACATCCTCCTGATCAAGAACAACTTATTGTTCCAACAGGTACGTTTAATGAGTTACTGCGGGGAGGGCAAGATGCTGTTATTACAATGATAGCATCCGATGCTGTTTATTTTTATGAATGTGGCGGACCGTACATTTCTGTAGATGTTATGTATATAACCGGTGATTGCAATAGTAATGGAATCCCTGACGAGTGTGATATTACTAGTGGTTATAGTGAGGATTGCAATGCCAATAGCATACCTGATGAATGTGATATAGCTACTGGCACAGCCCAAGATTGTAACAATAATAGCATTCCAGATACCTGTGACATAGCAAGTGGCTTTAGTTTTGATTTCAATGAAAACACTATTCCAGATGAATGTGAAGAGTGGGAAGATTGCAATTGTAATAATCGGCCTGATGTGTACGAACTCAATTTCTCGTTCTTGGCGACTTCCCCTGTCCTTTCTCCTATTGATAGTGATGATGAACAATTCTATACGATATATAATGCTCCTGCAGCTGTAGGTGATGTGAATATAGAATTTAGATGCTCCTCAGATTTGAGTTCTTCAAATGAATATATCACTGTTTATTTGAACGACGTATTTATCGGTACTCTTTACCAAGATATGGCTGAAGATTGTGAAGAGCTCTGGCAGCTTCTTGCGTTAACTGCTGAGGACTACAATAATATTGTTGATAATGGAATTGCAGTCTTTCAGATGACACCGTCTTCTGGAGTCTATTATAATTCCTGTAGTGGAGAGTCTTATATTCAGTTCTTTATTGAGTATGAAACTGCAACAGACTACAATGGTAATACTATCATTGACGAATGTGATATTCTAGAAGATACAAGCACTGATTACAATAACAATCTTATCCCCGATGAATGTGAACCAGATTGGAATGGAAATGGATATCCAGATAGTTATGATATTAATAACGGACTGAGTATGGATTGTAACTATGATGGCATTCCTGATGAATGCGTCAGTCCACAAAGTTATCATCCTAGCTCAGCGATATTGTCACCCATTTATTATGGAAATCCACAAGAATTTACCTTTAATTCTCCCTCACGAGCAATCAGTAATGTTACCTTTACGTTTACAGCATCTGCCGATCTTGAATCACCATCTGAATCTATTGAAGTTTTTATCAATGATGTAAGTATTGGGGACATCTTTGAGGAAGGGGCAGATGACTTCGCCGATCCCCCCAACGTTAAGCAGATTATTCTCTCCGCTGAAGATTATAATACTTTAATAGGTAC
>Ga0272441_10008373_pt1 | contig 16389 bp, 8 predicted proteins | sample SSMProp6N_FD_193582 | JGI IMG/M metagenome (GOLD analysis project Ga0272441, IMG submission 193582) | Marine sediment archaeal communities from Little Sippewissett salt marsh, Falmouth, MA, United States - SSM-Prop-6N | ecosystem: Environmental > Aquatic > Marine > Wetlands > Sediment ... | reverse complement strand
CTGGCGAATTACCCGGCTTTCCGTCATAGGGAAAAATATCATTATATCCATTGTCTGGTTTCAGTTTCTTGTCAGCCAGTTTTTAGCCGCCTCCATGCTCTCCGACTCCATCAGCGAGGAAATCTATCGTCGCACCCTGGGGGTTTTAATGACGACTCCCATGAACAGTTTTCATATCATTACCGGTAAGCTTTTCAGCCGCCTGCTCCAGATCATTTTATTGCTGGCGCTTAGTCTGCCGCTGTTGGCGCTTATGCGGATTTTCGGCGGTGTGCCCTGGAATTACCTGGTTTCCAGCTTGTGTATCACCCTGGCGGCGGTGGTTTTCACCGGTTCCTTGAGTTTATATTTCTCCATTCGCTCCCCGCGCTCAGCTCAGGCGATGTCGGGGACTGTATCAGTTTGTCTGTTACTGTATCTCTCTCCCTCGATCCTGGGATTTATAATCAATCGATATTTTTCCCCGTCTTATCTTACTTACGTGGATTATTTATTATATCTGAATCCGTTTTATATGCTGTTCCAAACAACACAATCAATGCGCTTCGCCGGAGGAGCAATCGTTAACTGGCAAATTCATTGTGGATTCATGCTGTTGCTGACCGCCGGGGTAATGTGTTTATCGATGCGTTCGGTGCGAAAAGTGGCGCTCAAGGAAATTACCGGGCAACTGCAATTATTCCGCAAAGGAAAACGTATTCCCTGGAAAAAAGCGGCAACTTCAAACAAAACAACGGCTCAAGAAAAAGGAACGATATCACGAGTGAAAGGACTGCCGATAGTCTGGAAAGATATGCGGGCGCCTTTGCTCAAAGGAAAAATATCACAAATTATCGGCGCGATAGTTATAATGACCGCTTTGTCAGCCTATTATATCTGTGGGATTATTTTTAGCTATTTTGACCAGCCGGCGGCGCACATGATATTTATCCTGAGCGCACTGATCGTTGGTTTAATGATCTTGTCATCGGAAGCGGCCGGGAGCATCACCAAAGAAAAAGAAACCCAAACCTGGCCCATCTTGCTGACGACTCCTCTGGACAATCGCCAAATCGCCCGGGAAAAAATGATCGCTGTGCTAAAACAGAGTTTGCCAATATGGATTTTATTGGCGGCCCACATCATTTTCTTTAGTCTAATTGGTTATATTCACCTGGTGCTTTTATTTCAGATGGCGATTATTATCCTGGGCAGCGCGACATTTGTCACCGCCATGGGTTTGTACTTTAGTGCCACTTACCGGCGCACCTCTACGGCGACTTCAATTAATACGATGGTGATTTTTGGCTTATGGCTCTTCTTGCCCGGGTGTCTCGGTGTGTTTTTAATCGATAGTTTTGAGTTTTTTGCGGTAATTAATCCCATCATGTTTACTGGAATCTTATCGGCGGGCTCCACCGGGGCCGATAACGCTAGTCAGACAATCTCCCAGCTAAGCTACGATTTTGACTGGCAGGACCAAAGTGTTTATTCCGTAACGGGAATGTTAATACTTTCCGGTTCAATTTATACCGGGTTAGCCTATTTGTTTTTTGCCGGCGCCTTCAACAAATTCCGCAAAGCAATTTTTAGTACTGACAAATAAAATGAAAAACTTATCTCCAGACAAACCGATCGCCATAACCAGGGCCCGCGAGTTTTTGTTGTATCTGAGCGATCCCGCCCGATGGCTGGGTCCGATCTTCGACAAAGAACTGCGCGTGTCGTCCCGGCGGGTGCGCAACTACCTGCTGCGCTTTGGCTACCTCGCCGCCCTGGGACTGGCGGTGGTGATTGTCTGGATTTCAAACACCTTGTATGCTCAGTTTATCGGAACGCCGGCGCTCCGGGCGGCGCTGATGCCCGAAGCCGGTAAAAATCTTATCGCCACCATTGTCTGGCTGCAATTTATCGTTTCGCAAATTTTGGGCGTTATTATGCTGAGCAACGCCATCAGCAAAGAAATCTACCACCGAACCCTAAGCGTGTTGATGACCACCCCGACCAACAGTTTTCACATCGTCACCGGGAAACTGTTCAGCCGACTGCTGCAGATATTCATTTTGCTGGCGGTCAGCCTGCCTATCCTGGCGACCACCCGGGTGATGGGCGGGGTGCCCGCCGGCTATTTGTGGTCCAGCTTTTGCGTGACGATGACCGGGGTGATTTTCGCCGGTTCTTTAAGTTTATTTTTTTCTATTCATCACCGCCACGCCTACACGAGCATTGTGATGACTTTGGCGATTTATTTGTTATTATTTGTACTATTGCCGCTGGCGGACAACCTGTTGACCCTGGAGGTAAAATGGTATCCCGGATACAACCAACAATTGATGCTGATTAATCCCTTTATGATCATGTTTTATAACACCCTGGCTATGTTTACCCCGGTAAATCCGGGAATCAACGCATTGTCCTGGCCTCTGCATTGCGGATTGATGCTGACGCTTTCGTTGGGATTGCTGCTGTTGTCGATGAGATTGGTGCGCCAGGCGGCATTATTGGGGATCGCCGGACAACTGCCCTCTGACTGGCGGCAGCGCCGGCGCGCCAAAAAAACAGGTGGGTTATCCGAAGCACCCGCCGAACGAAAATCCAGGAACCACATCAGGCGTATCACGGGATCGCCAATTCTATGGAAAGAGAGTAAATTACCCCTAATAAAAAGCGGCAAGGCAACTGCCGGAGTTGGACTGGTTTTGTTATTTATTGTGCTGGCGTCCTCTTATGGGTATTGTTACTGGGCCGATATATTAGATGAAGATTTTGTCCAAATGGCTTATCCTTTAATATATTTCGCCGTCGGCTTAATCGTCACCATGATAATATCCGCCGGCTGTGTCAGCTCCGAAAGAGAAGCCCGCACTTATCCGGTATTAATGACCGTCACCTTGGATGATAAGGAAATTATCAGGGGAAAACTGATTGGGGTGTTACGCCGCACCTTACCGGTCTGGATTCTGCTTTTGGGCCATTTGACAATTTCAATTTTGGCCCAATGGCTGCATCCGATAGCCCTCGTACATTTAGCCCTGGTTAGCGCCGGCAGCGCTGTTTTACTGGCGGCGACGGGAATATATTTCAGCGTTTGTTTTAAAAAAACTATTACGGCGGTGGCGTTTAATTTGGGAATATCGCTGCTTTTTTGGCTGGTGCTGCCCACGACCGGTTTAGGCTTATGCTGTTTCGGAGGTTTAATCTTCTTTACCAATCCCCTGTTCCTGGCGGGACTCGCCTTATCCGGCGCCGCCGGCGCCATCAATGCCCAAAGCAATTTATCAGAATTAGATTATATGATATTCACCGATACCTACAGTGTCTTGTGGGTAACCTTAGGCCATGTTCTTATCTTTTGGATATATATAGGCCTGGCCGCTTTATTTATCAGTCTCAGCAAAGACCGGTTGCGCCGAAACATCTTTTAACCGCAATAGGAAACATTCAGGTTACGCGCCGCCGCGGTTTCGTCGAGGCGGCCCACCACAGTGGTTTGCGGCGCAGCGTGCAATGTTTCCGGATCGCTCTGCGCCATCTGAGCGATGGTTATCATCGCCTCAATGAATGCGTCCAGGGTTTCCTTGCTCTCGGTTTCGGTCGGTTCGATCATCAGCGCTTCTTTCACCGTCAGGGGAAAATAAATCGTGGGCGGATGAAAACCCAAATCAATCAATCCTTTGGCGATATCGAGAGCGTGGATGCCGTTTTGATTCTGGCGCGCAGCGCTAAAAACACATTCGTGCTTACATAACGCATCAACGGGCAAATCATAATATTTTTTGAGTTTTTCCTTGATGTAATTGGCGTTCAGCACCGCGTTTTCGCTGACGCGTTCGAGGCCCTCTTGGCCCAACATCAGCAGATAAATGTAGCTGCGCAGGACAATACCAAAATTTCCGTAAAATGGCGTGATAGGCCCGATGGTTTTGGGACGGTTGATGTCCAGACCAAAAGTACCGTCGGATTTTTTAATGATGACGGGAACCGGAAGAAAATCGACAAGTTTATCGACCACGCCGACCGGACCGGCGCCCGGTCCGCCGCCGCCATGCGGAGTGGCGAAGGTTTTATGGAGGTTTAAATGCACAATGTCAAAACCCATATCACCCGGGCGCGCCTTGCCGATGATGGCGTTGAGGTTGGCCCCGTCGTAATACATCAGACCATCGACGCCGTGAATCAGATCGCAAACCTCCTTGATGTGGGGATTGAATAAACCGAGCGTGTTGGGGGAAGTAAGCATTAAACCGGCGACTTCATCGGTGACTGCTTTCCTGAGGGCTTCGATGTCGATAACCCCGTTTTGATCGCTGGGTACGGCGACGACATCATAGCCCGCGACGGCGGCGCTCGCGGGATTGGTGCCGTGAGAACTGTCGGGAATAATCAAGGTGCTTTTTTTGTTGTTTTTATCGCGGTGATAGGCGGCCATAGTAAGAATGCCGGTAAGCTCGCCGTGGGCGCCGGCCATAGGCTGCATCGTCAGAGCGGCCATCCCGGTAATCTCTCGCAATAAAAGTTCCGCTGCGTACAACACCTCCAAAGACCCCTGGGCGCCGACGCCGGCATAAGGCATTTGCCCCAACAAAGGGTGCAGCCCGGCAAAACCATCCAAAGCGGCCAACCGCTCGGAGGTCTTGGGATTGTATTTCATGGTGCAGGAACCCAACGGATAAAAGTTGGTGTCAACCCCGAAATTTCGCCGGGTTAATTCCGTAAAATGACGGACGACATCAAGCTCACCAACTTCAGGTAAGTCGGCGTCCTGATCGCGACGCAGACCTGGTTTGATATTATTTTTTGCCGGGACGTCACTGCGGGCAGACCGAACACCCCGTCGGTGTGGTACGCTTTTCTCAAAAATCAGTTTCATAAAACCGCCTCCAGTGCTTGAGCGAACGAGTCGATTTGTTGTTTCGTTCTTTTTTCGGTAACTGCAATCAGCAGGGAATTTGCCATATCCGGGTAAAAACAACTTAACGGAAATCCGACGGCGAAACCTTTATCATAGAGTTTTTCGGTGACAGCATCCGCCGAAACCGGCAAGTCAATAACAAATTCATTGAAAAAAGGTTGTTCCTTAAATCGGCCTTGCACGCCGGAAATACTGGTGAGCCGCTCAAAGGTGTAAGCGGCTTTGTCGGCGCCAAGCTGCGCGACTTCCTTAATCCCTTCCTTACCGAGTAAACATAAATAAACCAGGGACGACAACGCACACAACGCCTCATTGGTGCAAATGTTGGAGGTCGCCTTATTCCGCCGGATATGCTGCTCCCGGGCCTGCAGCGTCAATACAAAACCTCGGCGCCCCCGGGCGTCGCTGGTTTGTCCGGCGATACGGCCGGGCATCTTGCGAATATAAGGCATTTTCGTCGCTATAAATCCCAGGTAAGGTCCGCCGAACGACAAGGGCAAACCTAGACTCTGCCCCTCACCCGTGACAATATCGGCGCCCATAGCCCCGGGCGTTTTAAGAATGCCCAACGACAATGGGTATGCCGATACAATCAATAACGCCTTTTTTTCATGGGCGGCTGCGGCCATATCACTGAAATCATCGATGCCGCCAAAAACATTAGGATTCTGCAAAACCACCGCCGCCGTTTGCTCGTCCAGTTGCGCCAAAAGCCCCTCCCGGTTGATCCGCCCGTTCCGGTTCGGCGTTTCGATAATTTCTATCGGCAGGTTCCGCGTATGAGATTTCACCATCTCCCGATAAAGCGGACTGACGCTGTCATCAAAAATGATTTTATCACGGTTGGTGTGCCGCCGGGCCATCATCACCGCTTCATAAAGGGCGGTGCCGCCGTCGTAAACCGAAGCGTTGGAGGCGTCCATATCCGTCAGGCGACAAATCATCGACTGATATTCGTAGATCGCCTGCAGCGTCCCCTGCGAAAGCTCCGGCTGATAGGGAGTATAAGCCGTGTAAAATTCACTCCGCCCGATCAGGGCGCTCACCGCCGCCGGAATAAAGTGATCGTAAAATCCGCCCCCCATAAAACAAATCGAATCACTTGCGTTTTTCGCCGCCAACTCTTCCAAGTGCTGCTGGACTTGCAGCTCGCTGAAACCTGCGGGCAAATCCAATCCCTTACAACGCAACTCCGCCGGAATATCAGCAAACAACTGCTCCATCGTCAATCCGATTGCCTCCAGCATCTCTTTTTGTTGCGGCTCGGTATTCAAAATAAAAGGCATATTATTGTCCTTTCACATGCTCGGCATAATCCGCCGCATTCATCAAATCATCTAATTGCGCCAGATCGCTCGGTTTGACCTTGATCATCCAGGCCGCACCGTGTGGATCCGACTTAAATTTTTCCAACTCGTCGGGCAGTGCTTCGTTGACCTCGACTATCTCGCCGCTGACCGGCGCATACAAATCCGACGCCGCCTTGACCGACTCGATGGCCCCAAACGTCGCTCCTTTATTCACATTGTCACCCTTGCTCGGCAACTCCAAAAATACAATATCGCCCAACTGCTCCACCGCAAAATCACTGACCCCAATAACCACCAGATCAGCTTCCTGGCGGGCCCATTCATGTGATTCCATAAATTTCATGTCTTCGTTCGCCATGGTTAAAAACCTCCGTATTTTCTATATTAATTCATGCAATTTCTGCACCGCTTGATCAAATTCCTTCTCGGAAAAACAATATTTCAAATCCAAAAACCGCCGCCGAAATGCCGCCACTTCCTCTTTCACGCCTTTTTTACCGTCCACCACGTCTCGGATAAACTGCGCCGGCTGCTCAAAATCCTTCTCTTTCATCCCAAACCGAGTCATTTCCGAAACACCCATCCGCAGCGAACCCGCCGCCGTAAAACCTTCCTCCTGCGGCGACGCCTGATAATTGACCACGATATTGCTGTCTTCCAGTCTCCGGGCAATGTCAGGCCCCTGGGAATATCCGACATCCACGATCACCTGGTGCGTTTCGGTATAATCAAACGCCGGATCGCCGGCCACTTCCAATCCACAGTCTCTCAAAGCCCGGGCAAAAGCCTTGGCGTTCGCCACCACCTGTTTTTGATAATCATCCTTAAAACAGTTCATTTCATAACTCGCCAGCAGCAAACCCAACAGCGTCCCCAGGTGATGATTGCTCACGCTGCCCGGAAACGCCCGACGCTCCAGCGCCTCCCATAGCTCATATCCCAGGTCCTCTTCTTTGTAGTTGCACGCCACCACACCTCTTTGAGTGCCAAAAAATGTCTTGTGCGTCGAACCGGTCACGATATTGGCCCCCTCGGCAAAAGGCTGCTGATAATATGGACCCACCAAACCCAGCACATGCGCCATATCATACATCAACACACACTGCGGATAAATCTCATCAATCAAGGCCCGCATCTCCGCCACCGGCTCTTTATGCAAAATCATACTCTTGCCCAAAATCATCAATTCCGGCTTGAATTCCTCGATAATTTCCCCGCACGCGGCGACGTCGATTCGATAAGGATTATCCGCCATCACCGGAAAATTAACCACCGCCGGTTTTTCCGTCTTCGGATCCCGCGCCACAAAATCACGCAACGCCCCCATCGGCTGGGCGCTCAAATGACCGCCCCGGATAATGTGATGATTCATCACGTGGCTCATCCGGCGCTGCTCAACCTTGCGATCCGTGCGATTGATATAATCCACCATGGCGCTGAACACCGCCGTGTTGGCCATCTGCCCGCTTATCAATCGGGGTTCCACTTCCGTACAGCCAAAGTACTTCCTCAGCTCATCAACCAGCAGCGATTCCACCTCCCCGATAAAATCGGTGCCCTGATAATAAAAAACCTCCGCCTCGCAAAAAGCCTTTACCTGCTTGTGCTCGGCGTAACGATCCGCCGGATCCATAATCGACAGCATCCGCGCCATCGCCGAAGGCGTCATCTCCGATGGTATCAAATTAATACACTCTTTCTGCCGCCAATAGGTGTTTTCCCGCGCCTTGTCCAGCAGCGTCAGCACCTTCTGCTTCGTTTCTTTGTCCGGGATCACTTCTTCTGCCGGGTGAAGCTGATCAAAACCAATAGCCCGGGCATACGGCGGCGCTTCACTCCGCAGGTGATACGGAACCACTACCCCCGGCAATTTCCTGCCGCGCGACTCGACTTCAACGGGTTCATCTTCCAAAAGATCACTGTCCAACAAAGCCAGACAAATCCCTCGCATACCCTTTTCATCAATAAAACGCGCGGCTAATCCCTCTCCTTCGCTCTGCCAGAAAGGTATCATCGTGCCACTGGTGATATAGCCTACATGCTTGTCGTTGCGATATACCTTATCGCCGGCCCGCGCCACCCCCTTGGCCGTCAACGCCACCGGCATAACCAGCCGCGGCAAATCCTTGATCAAAGAATAATCCCGATTCCGTATCCCCTTCAACGCCTCAAACTGCCGCATCAATGGCTCCCGACCCATAAAATCGCCCTTCAACTCCGAAAAACTAATCGCAAAACGCGCCAGCGAAACCGCCAGCATCGGTATCTCTTTCCCCTCCGCATCAATCCCAAATTCATGACCATACAATGGCAATCCCGCTTCCAAACGCAGGGTGTCACGAGCACCCAAACCGATCGGCGCCGCCCCTTGGTCCATTAACAAATCCCAAAGCGCAACAACGTCTTTAGTCTTGATAAACAATTCAAAGCAAATCGGCTCGCCCGTATAACCGGTCCGCCCCACCAACACCTCCGAACCTTGGATCGTCACCATGCCCAACTCATTGCGCATCGGATCCGGTAATTCACCTTTTTCCATAAGACCCAGTAATATGTCTTTACTCTTGGGCCCCTGCAAACTCACCATCGACAATTCCTTCGTCTGGTCGATTAGCTCCACCTCAGAAAACTGCGGCAAAACCTGCTGAAAATGATCCCAGTCCTTCTCCCGGTTGGCCGCATTAACCACCAGCAGGTATTCATCCTCGTAAAAACGGTAGAGATAACTGTCGTCGATCGCCCCGCCGGCGCCATTGGGAATAATCGTATATTGACTTTCATATACTTCCAGACCCGCCGAATTATTACTTAAAACATGCTGCATAAAGGGAAGGGCGTTTTTGCCTCGAATGATAAAGCGACCCATATGCGACACATCGAATATCCCCGCCTCCTTGCGGGTCGCCAGGTGTTCCTGCACGATCCCCGTGGGATATTGGATCGGCATATGCCAGCCCCCAAATTCCACCATCTTCGCCCCCAACTCGACGTGACGATCATGTAATTTCGTTCGGAGAGTTCGTTCCATCTTATTTGTCCTCTGAAAAATCGTTTATACCTCCGGGAATACCCCAATAAAAAACAAAGGGACCCGGCACATACATTATTTCCGCCGTTGCCCTCTGTCCTGTTACCTGAGAGAATTATCCCTTCGGTTCCCGCTCACACGCGAGCTCTCCAGAGGCCCGTCGAGCCAAGATCCGTCTGCCTGAGAGTTTTTCAGCCTATGTCACGGCTGATTGCCCCTTCGGCGCCCTCGTTTCAACCGAGGATCTCTCTCCTGACCGTCGTCCGGTATGTTCACGCATTATAACCGATTATATGCCCGCGTCAAATGACTTTTCAACTTAATCTTTGCCTTTAAAACTTCATAGTGCTAGGATATAGTGACTTGGAATATAAGTAGGTAAATCCTTATATAAAGTTTGGTTAGCTCTTAATGATCCCGCACCAAAACAGCAAAATTCCCATAATCCTGATCGCTTTAGCTCTGATTATAATCACTGCGGGCGCCTACTGTCGAACAACTTTTTACGGCTTTATCACCTATGACGATCCCGGATACGTCTCCGATAATCCGTCGGTCTTAAATGGCCTAACCACTTCGGGTATCCGCTACGCCTTCACCACTAGCGACACCGCCAACCGAATCCCGCTGACCTGGCTCTCTTTAATGCTCGATTGTCAAATCGCCAAGCCCCACTCTCCCCCCCAATCGAAAGAACAGGCCGACGCCCAACTAAAAAAAATCGCCCAAACATGCCACTCCACCAATCTGCTGTTTCACCTGCTTAATACCCTGCTGCTGTTTCTCCTGCTGGAACGCATCACCCATGCCCGCTGGTGCAGCGCCTGCGCCGCCGCCCTCTTTGCCCTCCACCCCCTCCATGTCGAATCCGTCGCCTGGATCTCCGAACGAAAAGATGTCCTCTCCACCTTCTTCTGGCTGCTGACCATGTGGACTTATCAGCGCTACGCCCGACGTCCCCGACTGATAAAGTATATTCCAATTCTCCTCTTTTTTATCTTGGGCTTCCTCGCCAAACCCATGCTCGTGACCTTACCCTTCGTCCTGCTCCTCATAGACTATTGGCCCTTAAAACGTTTTGCCGCCGCCGAACCAAAAACAACGAAAAGAATTTCCAGAAAAAAAAGAAAAAAATCGCCCTTACCCCCCACCGAATATAAAAAAAACACCGCGGCGATGTTAATCCTGGAAAAACTGCCTCTATTTATTCTCACCGTCATATTTTGTATCATCACTTTTACCGTCCAGCAAAACCGAGGCGCCGTGCGCGATTTTGACCGCCTGGGTCTGGCCGAACGATTCACCAACGCGATGATCTCATATTGCAGCTACCTCGGTAAAATGGTTTTCCCTTGGCGCCTTGGACTATTTTACCCCTACCCTACGTCCTTCCCCCCGGTATGGCAATGGGCCGGCGCCCTGGTCATTTTAATCGTTATCACTCTTTTCACCATAAAATTCATCAAACGCCCTTACCTCCTCGTCGGGTGGCTCTGGTTTCTCGGTACGATGGTCCCGGTCATCGGACTCGTCCAGGTCGGACAACAGGCGATGGCCGACCGCTACACCTATATCCCCCTGATCGGATTATTCATCGCCCTGACCTGGGGGTTTGCCGACTGGACGGCTTCCTGGCGCCACCGAAAATACCTAACGGTTGCAGCAGCCTTGATAATATTAGCGGGATTAACTTTTCTTACCTGGCGGCAGGCAGGGTACTGGCGCGACAGCATTACCCTGTTTCAGCATTCCCTCGCGATCAACCCTGGAAACCATTTGGCGCATAACCAGATTGGGTATGTCTATGCCGAAAACGGCGACATCGAAAAAGCCATCGAACACCATCGTCAGGCCCTGAAAATAAAACCCAATTACACCAAAGCCCTGGTCAATCTCGGAAGAGAACTGGTTATCAAACAAGAATTCCTTGCCGCAATTGACTGCTACCGGAAAGCCATTCAATATAATCCCAAAGACGCCAACGCCCGTAACGGTCTAGGCGCCGCTTTGTTGGGCCTGGCCCTGGTGAATGAAACTAATGATTTCACCGAAGCCGAAAAAGCCTGTCGCGCCGCCTTGGAAATAGATAAAAATTTCGCCAGCGCTCATCTAAACCTCGCTTCAATCTATTTCCACCAAAAAAAAATCGACCAGGCTGTAAACCAATGCCGCCTGCTGCTGCAGATTAATCCTAATGACAACCAGGCCCGTAACTTATTGCAGAAAATTTTGAGCAGTAAAAATGAAAACCGATAAACAAAATACATTTGAACAAAAGCTCCAATCTCAAATACGCGGGGATGTTTATTTCGACGATGTGACGTTGGGTATCTACGCCACCGACGCCAGTATTTACCAGATCACTCCCCGGGCGGTGGTGCTGCCCCGCGACCGGCAGGATGTCCTGATCGCCATACAAATCGCCGCCCAACACCATATCCCCATCCTCCCCCGCGGCGCCGGCACCAGCCTCGGCGGACAGGCCCTCGCCCCCGCTATGGTCCTAGATTTCACCCGCTATATGAACCATATCCTCGAAATCAATACCGACAAAAAATGGGCCCGGGTGCAGCCCGGCGTCGTCCTCGATAAACTCAACGACGCCCTCGCCCCCAAAGGCTTGTTCTTCGCCCCCGATCCCGCCACCGGCGACCGCGCCGTCATCGGCGGCATGATGGGCAACAACTCCTCCGGCATGCGCAGCATCGTTTACGGCATCATGCGCGACCATGTCCTCGAAACCCAGGTCGCCCTCGCCGACGGCTCCGTCCTCAACTGCCGCGAACTCTCGCCCCAACTATATCACGAACTCTCCCAAAAAAACAACGCCGAAAAACACTCGAAAATATACGCCGGATTCCAAAAAATCATCGAATCCAACCGCGGCGAAATCGAAAAAAAATTCCCCCAAGTCATTCGCCGCGTCCAGGGCTACAACCTCGATTCCTTTACCCGCACCAATAACTGGAATCTCGCCCATCTCATGGTCGGCAGCGAAGGAACCCTCGGCGTCTTCCTCGAAGCCAAACTGCACCTGGTCCCCCTGCCCCGCCACAAAGTAATATGCACCGTTCACTTCCACCAACTTCTTGAAGCCATTGGCGCCGTCTCCCAGATCCTGCCTCACAAACCCTCCGCCGTCGAAATCATGGACGCCGACGTCATCACCCGCGCCCGAGAAAATCTCAACATCGCCCCATTATGCAGCTTCATCCAGGGCGATCCCAACGCCATTCTCGTGGTGGAATTCTTCGGCGACTCACCCGAACACGCTCATCAAAAAGCCCAAAACCTCGCCGCCGACCTCAAAAAGAAAAAACAGGGCTATACCTGCCCAATATTCACCGAGCCCGCCAATCAACTCAAAGTCTGGACCGTTCGTAAAAATGGCCTCGGCCTGCTCCTCGGCGTAAAAACCGCCCGAAAACCCATCGCTTTTATCGAAGACGCCTGTGTCCCCGTCGAGGTGCTCCCCGAATATATCGACAAACTGCTGAATTTCTGCCGTAATCGTGACGTCCCCGTCGCTATGTACGCCCACGCCAGCGTCGGTGTCATCCATGTCCGTCCCATGCTAAATCTCAAGGATCAAACCGACATCGACCACATGAAAGACATCGCCAAATTCGTCTTCAAACTCGTCCGCCAATACGGCGGCTCCATGAGCGGCGAACACGGCGACGGACGCAACCGCTCCCCATTTCTGTTAAATTACTTTGGTGAAACAATTTACCGTGCCCTCAAAGACGTCAAACATCTCTTCGATCCCGCCTGTCTGCTGAATCCCGGCGTTATCATCGATCCCTACCCGATGGACAGCAACCTCCGCTATGGCCCCAACTACCCCAAATACACCACCCCCACCGAATACCATTACCGCGAAGATGGCTCTTTCGCCGCCGCCGTCGAAATGTGCAACGGCGTCGGCGCCTGCCGCCAGGAACTAATCGGCACTATGTGCCCCAGCTATCGCGCCACCCTCGACGAAAGACACTCCACCCGCGGCCGCGCCAACGCCCTGCGCTTGGCCCTGACCGGCCAACTCGGCCCCAACGCCCTCTCCAACAATGCTTTATACGAAGTCTTCGATCTCTGCCTCTCCTGCAAGGCCTGCAAATCCGAATGCCCCAGCAACGTCGATCTCGCCCGCCTCAAAAGCGAATTTCTCCAAAAATATCACGACGCTCATTCCCCCTCACTTCGTGAAAAAATTGTGGCGTATTCTACTGTTATGTCGTCACTTATAGCCGGTTGGCCCGCCCGCATCGTTAATGCTGTTCAAAAAACCTTGCCGTTCCGATTGATACTCGAAGAATTTACTGGATTCGATCACCGCCGCCAACTCCCAGAATACGCCACGACCCCTTTTATCCAATGGTTCGAAAAGCATTCTAAACCTAATGGTAATAAGACTTTAAAAGTCGTATTATTCGACGATACCTACTTAAAATACCACGATACCGCCGTTGGCATATCAGCCGTTGAACTGCTCGAATCCTGCGGCTGTCAGGTCATCCTTGCCCGCGCCGGCTGCTGCCAGCGACCCCGCATTTCCCACGGATTCCTGCGCCAGGCAAAAAAGCATGGTGAAGTAACCCTCCGTAATCTCGATACTTACATTCAACAAGGCTTGAAAATTGTGGTCTGCGAACCCGGCTGCGCCTCAGCCCTCACCGACGATCTGCCCGACCTGATCGACGACGAAAATTTAGCTAAACGTATTAAGGATAACGTTTTAATGATCGATGAGTTCCTGGCCCGTGAAATAGAACAGGGCAACATAAAGTGTGAATTTACATCGCCTTACAAAAATATACTCATCCACGGCCATTGCCACCAAAAATCGCTTTACGGCACCACCTTCATGAAAAACATCCTCAACCGCGTTCCCAACTTGAACGTAACTGAAGTAGATTCAGGATGTTGCGGTATGGCCGGTTCCTTCGGTTACGAAAAGGAACACTACGATCTCTCCCTTCAAATCGGCGAGGATCGTCTGTTTCCGGCTGTCCGTGAGCGGGCGGAAGGGGCGGCGGTGGTGGCGTGCGGGTTTAGCTGTCGACATCAGATTAGGCACGGGACCGGTGTGGACGCGGTGCACTGGGTGCAGACGCTGCGCGGTAAACCATTGTAGGATAAGGTTATAACGCCGACAGGGCTGTTTGGTACTGTTCCAGATCACCGGGGCTGAATAATACGAATCGTACTTCTTGGTAGTGGTGGTTTTGGGTTAAAAAGTTGTTAACTGTTGTCAGAGCTATACTTGCGGCTTGTTGGATGGGGAAGCGATAGGCGCCGGTGGAGATGGAGGGGAAGGCAATGGTTTTGAGATCGGGGTGGGCGGCGCCGACTGTAAGTGATTGATAATAAGCATCTTGCAGCAATTTTGGTTCGTTTTGGCTGCCGCCGCGCCATATTGGTCCTACGGTATGGATGACGTATTTAGCTTTGAGGTTTCCGCCGGAGGTGATGACGGCCTGTCCGGTGGGGCAGCGTCCCGAACGGGCGACAATTTCTTTACATTCGGCTAAGATCTTGGGGCCGCCGGCTTTATGAATCGCGCCATCGACGCCGCCGCCGCCCATCAGGGAGCTGTTGGCGGCATTTACTATCGCATCGGTATCCTGTTGGGTAATATCTCCCCGGACCAGAATGATGTTATTTTTAGCCATAAAATCTTCCCATTTTTTCAAATTTCTTCAAATTTTTTAAATTAATTGCTTACGAAGGCATAAATCCTATACTGAAACGATCTAAAAATGCAATTTAAAAACAGCAAAAGGACTATAAACATGTCACAAAAAACCCTTCCAGCAACCGTAAAAATTATGATTTGGGCGGTCCTGACGGTCGTCGTTTCCGGATGTCAGCTTATCACTTTACCGACCCAATTTCGAAGCAACTGGCCGGTGGAGGTCACGCGCACCTGGATCGGTCCGGACTATTGGTCCAACCGTTTGCAGGACTGGCGACTTGCGGGCGGTCGTCTGGAGTGTCTGGCGAGCGATGTTAATCGCAATGTCAATTTATTAACCGTTCAATCGGATTCGGCAATGGGCACTATGAAGATGAGTGTGCGCCTGGGTTTGTTGGACACCAATAACGCCGACTCCGACAGGGCCTGGACCGGCTTTCGCGTCGGTATTCGGGGACAATTCGATGATTACCGCGACAGCGCCGTTCACGGTCAAGGGCTCAATGCCGGCGTCACCACCGACGGTCAACTTTTCATCGGCGACTACCGGCCCGAACAGCCGGCCAACTTAAAGCACCAAATCGCCCGCGCCCTGCTATCCAATATCGAACTGCGTCTAGTCGCTAAACCGCTGGGGCCCAACTACAAAATCAAGCTGTCCGTATATCATCCCAAGACCAGGCAAATACTCACTGTCCTGTATAAAGACGATATTCCCGCCGAGCGTTTAATCGGCAACCTCGCCCTGGTGAGCCACCTTCCCCAAAAGAAGAAATCCGAAAACGATCCCAGTTGCTGGTTCGCCGACTGGCGACTTTCCGGCGACAAGCTAATCTATAATAAAAGCCACGCCTACGGACCGGTTCTTTTTTCCCAATACACCCTCAGCCGCAACATCTTAAAAATGTCCGCTCAAATGGCGCCGGTGGGTGCTTCGGACAGTCCTACAGTTTCAATGCAAATTCAGGACAATGAAGATGAAACCTGGAACGAAGTTGCGTCGGCGTCCATTGATCCTATGGCCCGGACGGCGACGTTTCGCGTGGAACCCTGGGACAACACTCAGGACACTCCCTACCGGCTGGTTTATGACTTTGTCGATTCGGCCAACACACTCCAGACGGCTTATTTTGCAGGCGTTATCCGCCGGGAACCTCTGGAAAAAGAAGAGATTGTCGTCGCCGGTTTCACGGGCAATAACGATTTGGGTTTTCCCAATAACGACGTGACGGCCCATGTCAAAGCCCATGATCCGGATCTGCTGTTTTTCTCCGGCGATCAAATCTACGAAGGGGTTGGCGGTTTCGGCCATCAAACCTCGCCGGTCGATAAAGCCACACTCGATTACCTCCGCAAGTGGTACATTTTCGGCTGGACCTATCGCGATCTCATGCGGGACCGCCCCGCCGTCAGCATCCCGGACGACCATGACGTCTATCACGGCAATATCTGGGGCGCCGGGGGT
>Ga0272441_10008372_pt1 | contig 16390 bp, 20 predicted proteins | sample SSMProp6N_FD_193582 | JGI IMG/M metagenome (GOLD analysis project Ga0272441, IMG submission 193582) | Marine sediment archaeal communities from Little Sippewissett salt marsh, Falmouth, MA, United States - SSM-Prop-6N | ecosystem: Environmental > Aquatic > Marine > Wetlands > Sediment ... | reverse complement strand
ATGGTGCTCTCGGTCGCTCCCGCCATCCTGCCGAAGGCGGATATCCTCCGGGGGACGCATCCTGACCAGGACGTGATCTGCTCGTCTGCAGAGCTCTCCGGGCTGGGGATGGCGGCAGACGGCGAGTGTGTCCGTATCCGTGGATTTGACCCTGAGACGATGGAGTATACGCTCTGTCCGGCAGGGCCGCTGGTTCTCTGAAGGGAGTAGGGTATTCTTTTTTTCCGCGTATCTGTGCGGGCGGTGCATGGGGTGGACGAATCTTTCTGCACAGAAGCAAATCCATACATAATCCGGGGTCCAACCCCATTCCCGTGAACGAGGGGGGGAGTGAACCGATGAAGACGATGATTGCACTAGTCTGTGTGGCTGCATGCGTATGTGCCCTCTGTGCCGTCTGCGGCTGTACGAATACGGGGGAAGAGGCGGATATGGCACTCGTGGTGATGACGCCCGACCCGACACCGGCACCGACGGCCGATATCCGTGAGGGGGACGGGGGATGGACCCTCTGGCGGGAAGGGGACGTCACCATCGGACGTCTCGGGGAGTACCAGACGTATCGCCCCATGAAAAACGGGGAGTATTTCCACGCCATGCGTGTCGAAGTGGATGCATCAGGCCCGGTCAGTCTCTTCTTTCTCACACCAGACGAACTGGTGAACTTCCGGACCAAATGGATGACCAATGCGGGAGACTATACCGCGGTTGCCGCCTATGAGGACGTGACGTCGGGCACCTATACGTGTGTGGGGGAGTCCGACCTCACGGTTGCCGTCCTGAACCGTGAGAGACGTCCGGTGACGACCGCTGTCAATATCTGGTATCACGAATGAGTGGCGTTGTATGCCCGCCTGAATACTCCCGGCGGCAGGCATCTTCCCTCCGGGTAGCCGCCGGCATCCCGGAAGTGTCCTGAAAAGATACCGGATTCTCTTTTTGTTTATCAAACCGGTTCTGGTATGCCAGTTATTTGAAAGGAGTTTAACTCCTGATTCCGGGCTGAAAATAACAACCATTAATACATCTCCTTTTCATGAGTTATTGTATTGCCGTGAGAGGAGGGATTGATGAAGACTGAGGTCTTACAAAGCATCAAAAAGACAGAAGAAGAAAGCAGATCCATGATTCAGGCTGCTCGTACAGAGAAGGCAAAGATGCTTGCTGATGCGCGGGTGGAAGCTGAAAATCTGGTTGCGAAAGAGACTGAAGGTGCTGAAGAGTACAAAGCCAAGCGGACCCAGGACGCACACGTTGAAGCCGAGAAGAAAGCAGCTGTGATCATCGCAGATGGTGAAAAGCAGGCAGCAACGGTGCGGGCAGAATCAAAAAAGAACCTTGACAAAGCGGTTGACCTGCTTGTGAACCAGTTCAAGGTGAAGCTCAATGTTTGACACCCAGACAATGAGCAGGCTGCTTATCGCAGCGTCCAAAGATCAGCTTGAAGCCGTCGTACGTGAGTTGTACCGTCACAATGTCTTCGATATCGAAGATTTTGTGGAGTCAGATGCACAGGGTCTTGAGGGATGTAAAATAGGCATGCCTCTCCCTGGAGCGAGTGAATCCTCAGCAGAACTGGTCCGTATCCGGTCGATTGAGAACATCTATGGTGTTTCTCCGCAGGGTATGGGCTCGAGTGACACGAAGGTGCCGACATCCCAGGTCCAGCAGCGCATTGAGCGTGAGCTGCAGGCCATCGAAGAGGACGCGGCAAAGCTTTCCGAGGAGAAGCTCTCTTTAGAGAACACGATTCGTGATTACGAGACACGGATTGCAGAACTGAAACCCTTTACCGTGTTTCCGGCAAACCTTGCCGACCTGAAAGGGTTTGAGAATTTTGTGGTCTTTGCAGGACTTGTTTCTGCACCTGTGAGTCTCGGTGTTCCGAACGAGATGTTCTCTGCAGCATATGATAAGAGTAATCTGCTGATAGCAGTTGTTTCCCGTGAAGATGCAGAAGAGGGCGAACGCGAACTCTTCGGCGCCGGGTTCCAGCCCATTCCGATTCCGGATGAGGCGGGCACCGCAGGGGAGCGTACTGTCTGGTATACTCATGAGATTACCCGTCTTGAGAAGGAACTTGAGGCGGTTTCCGGGCGTATAATCGCTCAGAAAGAGAAAAACGCAGCGTTTCTGGTGGCATGCGATGAGCTGCTCACGGCAGAAGTGGAGCGTGCGGAAGCACCGCTTCGGTTCGCCACCACAGAAGAGACGTTTGTAGCAGAAGGGTGGGTTCCTACGGATTCCGTAGCGGCGCTCACGTCAGATCTGCAGTCGGCAACCGGCGGCAAGGTCTTCATCTCAGAGGTCGAGTATGACCCTGTCGAAGATGCAGTCCCGGTCGAGTATCATAACCCTGATTTCTCGAAACCGACAGAAATGCTGATGGACATCTATTCCCGTCCGCAGTATAATGAATTTGATCCGACCATTCTGGTCTCTATCGTCTTCCCGATATTCTTTGGTTTTATCCTTGGTGATGTCGGATACGGTATTATTCTCCTGGCACTGGGGTACTATCTCAGGAAGTACCTGAAAGAAGGTGCAGGAAAACAGCTCCTTGATGTGTTTAGAAACGCAAGTATTTCGAGTATCATCTTTGGTCTGCTATATAGTGAGTTCTTAGGGTTTGCCCTTCCGTGGGACCCGATCGGTATCAACCGTCACTTAAATATCGGCAGTCATGCAAGCGGGCACGGTCCCGATGCAGTGTTGATGCTTGTTCTTACCGCATGGATCGGTATTCTTCATATCACACTTGGACGCGCACTCCACATGTACAATGCTTCACGGATGATGAAGCCGGGCAAACACCGGAGTAAAGTCATCTTCGGCCAGTTTGGCTGGATTCTTGCGATGTGGGGTATACTCCTGATTCTGTGGTCTCTCTTTGAGATGCCGTTAATGCCTGTTCTCGCCGGATACCCTGCTGTATTTATGGGATTCAACGGGTTCGGGATGGCTGGTGCCATACTTCTCGCAGTAGGAGTGCTTGGTATCGGGCAGGATTCAGTGCTTGAACTCATGGAACTTCCGACCATCGTCAGCCACGTGCTGTCCTACACCCGTCTTGCTGCAGTGGGTCTTTCCTCTGTTGCGATTGCAATGGTGACAAACTACATCGCAATCGAACTGATCATCGATCCGCAGCTGGCAAACCTGAGTGTTGTCGGAGTCGTTCTTATCTTAGTCGGAATTGTGGTATTCCTGATCGGCCACACGCTCAATACCGCTCTTGGTATTCTGGGTGGCGGGTTACACTCAATTCGTTTACACTACGTTGAATTCTTCACCAAGTTCTACAAGGGTGGAGGCAGAAAATACAAACCATTTGGAAAATTACGCAAATTTACGGAGGATTAAAATATGGTAGTTGAAACTATGACCATCGAAGTAGCAGAAGCGTCAGCAGTTGGATTCAAGGCAATCGGTGCAGGTCTCGCAGTCGGTCTTGCCGGTATGGGTACCGGTCTCGCACAGCTTGGTATTGGTGGTGCAGCAGTCGGTGCAACCGCAGAGAACAAAGAGATGTTCGGTCTCGCACTGCTCTTTACGGTTATCCCTGAGACAGTCGTTATCTTCGGTCTTGTTATCGCACTCCTGCTCTTATTCTGAGGACTGACGAATATGGCATTGGATGCTGTAGTCGGTGAAATCAGGGACAAGGGCATCAGGGAGTCTGAAGCAATCAGGAGCGAAGCCAAGACAGAAGTTGACGCAATCCTTGCAGGGGCACAGGAGCAGGTCATCGCTATCAAGACGGCAGCAGAGGAGGAGGCAAACCGCCAGGAGGGCTATATCATGGCCCAGGAGGTCGCCGCCGCCAATCTGTCCGTGAAGCGTGCAACCCTCAACGCCCAGAAGGATGTCCTCGACGAGGTGTACACCCGGGTCGTCGCAGATATTGCGGCGCTGCCGGATGAATTCCACCGGAAGGCCATCCGTGAACTCTGCAAGAAGGCGGCAAAGGAGCTTGGCGAAGGTGTCTACTACTGCAACGAACGCGATGTCGCTGCAGTCGAAGACGCGCTCTCGAGCCTGAAGACCCTGTCCGGGTTCTCACTGGCAGGAACAAAAGACATCACCGGCGGTATCATCGCAGAGAGTGCGGACGGAGCACTGCAGCTTGACTTCAGCTACTCCACCTACGTCTCTGAAGTATGGGAATCCGGATTAAAGGATGCATCAGATATCCTGTTTGGGTAGGAATGGGGGGATATATACATGAGTTCAGTTAGCACAACTGGCCCTGCTCCCTACATCTACTCGAGCACCCGTATGCGTGTCCGTAAGGCGAAGCTGATCGGCCACGACGAATACATGCGGATGCTCAATATGAGCCTGCCCGAGATCACCCGTGCAATCGAGGAGACGGAGTACAAGGCAGAGATTGATGAGCTTGCCTCATCGTTCTCCGGTCTGGACCTCATTGAGGTGGCACTCTCCTGGAACCTTGCAAAGGAGTTCCAGAACGTCCTCGGTATCATGCCCGGCGTGATCAAGAAGTTCACGGCAAGTTACCTGCAGCACTGGGATATCTATAACGTCCTCACGATTCTCCGCGGAAAGACCCAGGGGGTCCGTCCGGGGAAGATCAAAGAGGTCCTTATCCCGGCAGGCAGTCTTGACCGTGTCGTTCTCGACCGTCTCCTTGCAGAGGATTCTCCCGAGCGGATTGTAGAGGCACTCTCTTCATGGTCTCTCTACCCCGTCCTCGAGCGTGAATTCCCTGCTGCAATGGAGAAAGGTACATTCGGCGATCTCGAAAATGAGCTCTTCAAGGAGTTCTACCGCTATGTCTTCAAGCAGACGGCAAGCGGTGTTCGGGGCGGAAAACCGTTCCGCGACTACCTGAGACTTGAGATCGATCTCATGAACATCAAGACCGTGATCCGCCTCTACAAGGGCGGTGTCCGGCAGGATGTCCGTGATCTGATGGTCACAGGCGGCAGTTTCTCTGTGGATGAACTGGTGCGCCTTGCCGGATCAGAGAGTATCGACGAGATCCTCGAAGGTATCAAGAAACGGTATCCGGAAGGCCCCATCGGTGAACTGATGGACGCGGCCGACAAGTCGATGCCGCTCCATGAGATGGAGAATGCGCTCACGCGGGTGATGCTCGACCAGATGGACCGTATTTCACGGAGATATCCGTTCTCCATCTGCCCGACACTTGTCTACCTGAAGCGCAAGCGCTATGAGGTTGCGAACCTCCGTGCGATTGCACGTGGCAAGGAATCCGGGCTTCCCGGAGAGACGATAGCCGAGTTCCTGGTGGTGTAGTAGCAATGGAGATAGCAGTAGTCGGAAACAGCGATTTCATTCTTGGCTTCAGGCTTGCGGGCGTGGAAAAGACCGTGGCCGCCGAGGATGACGCTTCACTCACGGATGCCGTTACCAGGCTGATGGAGGATGAGACAGTGGCAATACTGGTCATCCGCGGCAGCGACATGGGACGCCTTCCTGAGCGCCTGCAGACAGAGCTTGGCGAGTCTGTCAAGCCGACGGTCGTGGCCATCGGCGGCGGCGAGGTCGGTGGGTTATCGATGCGTGAGAAAATTAAGAGAGCAGTGGGTGTAGATTTGTGGAAGTGAAAGGAAATTCAAACGGAATACTTAAGCGCATCTCCGGGCCGGTTGTCACCGCAGTCGGTCTCGAGGCACACATGTACGATGTGGTGCAGGTCGGAGACGAGCAGCTTATGGGCGAGGTCATCAGGATTGAGGGCGACAAGACCATCATCCAGGTGTACGAGAACACCTCCGGTATCAAACCAGGTGAACCTGTCTCGAACACCGGCCTCTCTCTTGCTGTTGAGCTCGGACCGGGCCTTCTGACAAGTATTTATGATGGTATCCAGCGGCCGCTGGAGGTCCTTGTTGACAAGATGGGCAATTTCATTGAGCGTGGTGTGTCAGCGCCAGGTCTCTCACATGAGAAGCTCTGGGACTTTGTCCCGACCGTCAAGAAGGGCGACACCGTTGTACCGGGTGCGGTCATCGGTGAAGTACAGGAGACAAACATTCTCACCAAGATCATGGTGCCCCCGAACTTCAAGGGCGGCGTGGTGTCAGAGATCAAGTCCGGTGAGTACACGATTGACGAAGTGGTCTGTACCCTCGACAATGGTGAAGAAGTCAAGATGATGCAGGTCTGGCCTGTGCGTGTGCCCCGTCCGGTGATGGAAAAGAAGAACCCGGACATTCCGCTCGTTACCGGTCAGCGTATCCTCGACGGTCTCTTCCCGATTGCAAAGGGCGGTACCGCAGCAATTCCCGGTCCGTTCGGATCCGGAAAGACGGTTACCCAGCAGGCACTCGCAAAGTGGTCTGACGCACAGATTGTGGTCTACATCGGCTGCGGAGAGCGCGGCAACGAGATGACAGAAGTGCTGACCGAGTTCCCCGAGCTTGAGGACCCGAAGTCCGGAAAGCCTCTGATGGAGAGAACGGTGCTCATTGCAAACACGTCCAACATGCCTGTTGCAGCACGTGAAGCAAGTGTATACACCGGTATCACCATCGCAGAGTACTTCCGTGATATGGGATTCGATGTCTCCCTGATGGCAGACTCCACCTCCCGCTGGGCAGAAGCAATGCGTGAAATTTCTTCCCGTCTTGAAGAGATGCCTGGTGAAGAGGGATACCCTGCATATCTTGCAGCCCGTCTCTCTGAGTTCTATGAGCGTGCCGGTCGTGTCGACACTCTCAACAACGAATCCGGATCTGTTACCGTTATCGGTGCGGTTTCCCCGCCCGGTGGTGACTTCTCAGAACCTGTTACGCAGAACACGCTGCGTATCGTGAAGTGTTTCTGGGCACTGGACGCAAAGCTGTCCCAGCGCCGTCACTTCCCGGCTATCAACTGGCTGAACTCATACTCACTCTACCTGGACACTCTGTCCGCATGGTATGATGAGAATGTGTCACCGGAGTGGAACGGTCTGCGTGTCTGGGCGATGGATGTCCTCCAGAAGGAAGCAGAACTCCAGGAGATTGTGCAGCTCGTCGGTTCAGACGCACTGCCTGATGAAGAGCAGGTAACAATCGAGGTTGCCCGTATGCTGCGTGAAATCTTCCTGCAGCAGAATGCGTTCGACCCTGTTGATACCTACTGTTCGACCGAGAAGCAGTATGACCTGATGAAGTCCATCAAGATCTACGCGGATCTCGCATACGGTGCCCAGAAGCTTGGCGTGCCGCCTGCAAAGGTGATCACGATCACGTCGAAGAACGACCTGCCGCAGATCAAGTTCACGAAGGACTACAAGGCTGACATCGAGAAGATTAACAAGGCGATGGAAGCTGAAGTGGCGAAACTCAAGGAGGCATACCAGAAATGAAAGAATACCGCACGATCAACAAGATCGCAGGCCCGCTTGTCTTCGTCGAGAAGACCGAGCCGGTCGGGTACGAAGAGCTCGTGAACATTGTCCAGTCTGATGGTACAGTGAAGCGTGGTCAGGTACTCGATTCGTCTGACGAATTCGTGGTTGTTCAGGTCTTCGAGTCCACTGCCGGTATCGGCAGGGATTCTGGTGTCCGCTTCACCGGCGAGACGATCAAGATGCCTGTGGGCCGTGACATGCTCGGACGTATCCTGTCCGGTGCAGGAAAGCCAAAGGACGGCGGTCCGGAGATTGTTCCGGAGAAGCGCCTCGACATCGGCGGTGCGGCAATTAACCCGTACGCACGCCAGTCACCTGCGGATTTCATCCAGACCGGTATCTCCACCATCGACGCGACAAACACGCTGGTGCGTGGCCAGAAGCTCCCGATCTTCTCGGGATCCGGTCTGCCCCACAACGAAATCGCTCTGCAGATTGCCCGTCAGGCACGTGTGCCCGGCTCAACTGAGGAGTTTGCGGTGGTGTTCGCTGCAATGGGTATCACGAAGGAAGAAGAGAACCAGTTCATGGCTGACTTCGAGCGCACCGGTGCTCTCGAACACGCTGTGGTGTTCCTGAACCTTGCAGATGACCCTGCAGTCGAGCGTATCATTACCCCGCGTCTTGCACTGACAACCGCTGAGTACCTGGCATTCGAGCTTGGCTACCATGTGCTTGTTATCCTCACCGATATGACCAACTATTGTGAGGCTCTCCGTCAGATCGGAGCGGCCCGTGAGGAAGTGCCCGGACGTCGTGGATATCCGGGATACATGTATACCGATCTTGCATCGCTCTATGAGCGTGCCGGTCTGATCAAGGGCGAGAAGGGGTCTGTGACTCAGCTCTCCATCCTGACGATGCCCGGTGACGATATCACGCACCCGATTCCTGACCTGTCCGGATATATTACGGAAGGCCAGATTGTGGTGAACCGTGAACTGCACCGTAAGGGTATCTACCCGCCGATCAATGTTCTTCCGTCCCTCTCACGGCTGATGAACGCCGGTATCGGCGAAGGGAAGACCCGTGACGACCACAAGAAGGTCTCTGACCAGATGTATGCAGGGTATGCAGAAGGACAGGATCTCCGTGGTCTTGTCGCGATTGTCGGTAAGGATGCACTCTCTGAGCGTGACCAGCGTCTTCTTGAGTTTGCTGATATCTTCGAGGACCGCTTTGTCCGTCAGGGACACGACGAGAACCGGACGATTGAGGACTCACTCGACCTTGGATGGGAACTCCTGTCCACGCTGCCTGAGGAACTCCTGGTCCGTATCGACCGCGACCTGATTCAGAAATACCACCCGAAGTACCGCAAACAGGGGGCATAATCACCCATGGCGCTGAAAGATGTGAAACCAACGCGTTCTGAACTGATCGGCCTGAAAAGGAGGGTCAAGCTCTCGGAACGTGGATACAACATCCTTAAAATGAAGCGCGACGGGCTGATCCTTGAGTTCTTCAAGGTGCTGGAAGAGGCGAAGGGAAGCCGGGACGCTGTCGGCGAGAAGTACGAGCGTGCCCAGCAGATGATCGCCCTTGCAAACACCGTTGAGGGAGCAATCGGGGTCAAAGCGGCGGCAATGTCTGTCCGCGAGAAACCCCAGCTCGCTTTAAAACAGAAGAACATCATGGGCGTTGTGGTCCCTGAGATTGAATCGTCCAAGGTCCAGAAGAACCTGGCCGAGCGCGGCTATGGCGTGCTCGGGACATCCGCGGTCATTGATGAGACCGCGAGTGCCTTCGAGGAACTGGTCGACGAGATCATTCGGGCCGCTGAGATTGAGACGACGATGAAGCGTCTCTTAAACGAGATCGAGAGCACGAAACGCCGTGTCAACGCACTTGAGTTCAAGGTTATCCCGGAGCTCAAGGAAGCCTCTGCATTCATCAAAATGCGGCTTGACGAAATGGAACGGGACGAACTCGTTCGCCTGAAGAAGATCAAGGCGAAGAGTAAGGCCTGATTCTTTTTTTTAAATCGATTAGTAAGATATTTCGGTTGAGAAAATGTATTTCTCACTATATGGTTGATAAAAAAATATCGCTGCTTGTTTTGTCCTTGCTTTTTTTAGGGATTGTTGTTTCGACCAGTTGTGGGTGTATTGAAACTGATTCGTCGTCAAAACAGATTGGAACTACAGTTTTAGGTTTTTCTATTGTAGAGCATGAATACATGTTTGGGCTCATGGAACCCGAATATGATGCCAGAATATGGGTGATGGGTGAGAACGTTGTCAATGTTCAGGGAATAAAAGAATCTGAGCTGAACTGGTATTTGGAACAATTTATGGAAGAAGATACACAATCTACGACAACGTCGAATCCTGAATATTATCAGCCTACTTCAACACCTGTTCAAATAATTACTTCAGATTCAATTCAAACAGGTAAAAGTGTTGCAGTCACGTGTGAAGAATCTGGTAAACATATAATTGTAACGTATATGGGTGGGCCAGATCATGATATTCTTACAGGATTGAAAATCCAGCAATACTGTACTGGTGCATGTTGTTCAGTAAACCATGATTATCCGCAAGTTGGAGATAAGTTTCCTTGTTATAAGAATGACGGTCAAAATCGCATAGTTGTCACTGCTAGTTTTTTGGATGGAAGTGATCAGATAATATTGGATAAGTGTTTGTAGCGGACAAAGTGGTCAGTGTTTATCCACTCTCTACTCTCTCTAACAAGACTTAACGAATTATGATAATTTGAGCAAATGATGCCAAAAACCCTAATGCATACTTTTTGTTCATCGTTCATTGATGAAACGCGTGGCGCCTTCGAGGAACTAGAGGGCGAGATCATCCGGGCTGCTGAGATTGAGACGACGATGAAGCGTCTCTTAAACGAGATCGAGAGCACGAAACGCCGTGTCAACGCACTTGAGTTCAAGGTTATTCCGGAGCTCAATGAAGCCTCTGCATTCATCAAAATGCGGCCCCGCGAAATGGAACGGGACGAAAACGTTTGCCTGAAGAAGATCAAGGCGAAGAGTAAGGCCTGATTTTCTTTTTTTTGTTGTTAGATAATCCACAAGAATTATACAATGGCAGATGGATTTCTCATTGTATGATTAATATAAAAATTGTGTCGCTTCTTCTATCGTTCATGTTTCTTGGGATTGTTGTTTCAACGGGCTGTGGCTGTATTGATACAGGTTCTGAGGGGGGTCAGGCAGGAAACACTGTGTCGGATGAACCTGTCACGGCCCAATCGACTGATCAGACAATGGCTCAACCTACCCCGGTAGTCCTCACTGAAAATGACAATGCCATTGTTACCGGTGTTGTCAATGCAGTATCACCATTGGCTGGTTCCGGGGATGTATATGGCATGTATGACGGTAACGGTGATGGCAATATCTCGATGATTGCATGTATTTTTAGACTCTCCACCGGAAAAGAACCAGTAGATTTCAGTTCTGTTCAGTGCACGCTTAGTACATCAGATTACGTTGAAGTGCTGGATTATTCAGCAGCATCTGTCTATTCGGAATTAATGATAGCCTCCGGAGAATGGACTGCATTTGATATACATGCTCCTGATGATGGTCACGATGATCTGCTTCTTGAAGATGGCGACAGGTTTATCGTATACGTGATGCCTTCCCATCCCCTGACCCCGGATACCGAATTCACACTGGAACTCAGTCCATCAACAGGGTTGCCGTTCGAAATACAGGGAATCGTCCCTTTTCCTTCAAATCAATAGATGAAAATGGTCGATCTCCCGTGTCTTTTGATCCGTTGCCGGTATCCGGATTTGGTTTCCAGGGTATCGAATTATAAATCAAATTTTTCAAAGTGTATGCATATGACGCTGGATCAGGAATCTGGCCTGATGAAATGGGACAAGTTTATTCTCCTGAAGGAGAGCAAGTCGAAGTGTAAGGCCTGATTTTCAATTTTTTTGAATATCCCAGACACATCTGGGATATTGGGTAGTGAGATATACAATCCAGACTACATTACGCAGACAGTGTCTGCGCAATTATTGCATCTTAGTCTGAGCTGATTTCTTTCTGACTTTCTTTCTGATGGGTTTATGGGACTGGGGTGAGCGCCGGTATTCTGGTCTTGAGCTGTATATACGATTGACTGAAAGATACATTCTGCCGGGTTGGGGAAATATGGCAACAAAAATTGAATGTGGTCTGTCCCTGGAAGTAGATGATGCCCGTGCATTCCATGAGTATATAGAGGGCCTGGATGATACCGAAGCTGGGCGTGACGTCATCAGGGAAGCTTTGCGGTTGGTGAAGAGTGAGATGGATTCCTGCTGATTTTGTCCGTTTTAATCGTGAATCTCTATTGTTGTGAGAATTATCTGGCTTGATTTAGGGATTTCCTGTCCGGATGCTGTTAGTTCATCGAGATGAAGTTTTGCTGCGTCCTTGATGTTTTTAAGGGTTTCTTCAAAGGTGTCACCCTGAGTGTAACATCCCTGAAGTGCAGGCACATGGGCATAATATCCGTCTTCGTCTTTGTCTTTTTCAATGATGACGCTAAACTGAGTCATCGATATTTCTGCCTCCAAGCCTCTTTTTCATCTCAGCTATTGAATGCGTTTCTTCATTTGTTCTCTCTGCAATAATCGTGAGGTCATGCAAATCTTCCTTCATTTGCTGATATTCTGAAAACGGCAGGATCACAGATATTTTGTTCCCGTTTTCGTCAACGATATAATGAAGCGGTGAAGACTGCATGACTCAGTATCCTGTTTTGAATGATAAATACATTTCAGAAGAAGTCATCCGGGCGGCTGGGAACTCACAACCGAATATCCGACAGGGGTACAAAGTCATCTTCCTGCAGAGAAGTGCTTACATCTTCAACAAGGCGCCGTTTCTTGCGTAGTTCGATCATCTCTGTGAGAAGATCATTGTATGTCTGGCCAGCCCCTCTCATCTCAGCGAGTTCCTTCCAGACCTGTTCGGTGACGGGTATTTGTTTTGACGGACGCATTGTAATGGTGTAAATGGTGGAGATATTTTAATTTATGCGAACTCTCCTGCCGGTGCTCCTCAGCTTCCTCAGATGTCTGGCCCGCCCCCTTTGCCTCCCTCGCTCCGTGTATTACATGATAGAGGAAGCATTCGGGGTAAAGGCGGTGGCAATGTCTGTCCGCGAGAAACCCCGGCTCGCTTTAAACAGAAGAACATCATGGGTGTTGTGGTCCCTGAGATTGAGGCGTCCAGGGTCCGGAAGAATCCGGCCGGGCGTGGCTATGTGTCACCGGCAATCTAAAAATCCCTACCTATGGCACAATAAAATTCCTCACTGGAAGTCAGGCATTTCCATTCGAAGCAACACCAGCGTTTCACCCCGGATCACTTTTTCGTGAGCGTTTTCAAAGAGAATTCCAACCCGAACCGCCCGTTTCCAGAATAAAATTAAATATGCTTCGTTAACGAACAAATCCCCATGAGAAAAAACACGAGCATCATCTCCGCTGCCCTCCTCGTTCTCCTCGTGGCAGCAGTCGTCATCTCGGCAGGATGCACCGGCAACACCGAGCCGGCTGTTCCTGCGACGGTAACCCCGACACCCGCAGACACTCCGACCGAAGCGACCCCCGCCCCGACCGCCGAGGCAACCGAAGCACCGGAAGCACCCGCAACCACCTTTGACGGCACCGGCAACGGGAACCTCACCGTCTCCCTCGCAGGCGGTGCACATCTCCTGACCTTCACGCAGGATTCCCCTGCCGCATGCACCGTCTCCATCGTGACAGAGAAGGACTACGTTACCCTGAAGAATACCTACAATGCAGCCCTCTCTGACGAGTCAATGCAGGCGACCATGAAGGACGGTGCATACTACTGGACCCAGGCGTTCATGCTCGAAGAGGACGCAGACGCCACCGTGCAGGTCGAGACCACCGGAAACTGGTCGATTGACTTCGGATTCCCGCAGCAGATCAACGGCATCGTGCCCCAGACATTCACCGGCGTTGCAGACAAGGCAACACCGTTCTTCCAGATCAATGAGGGAACGTATGACTTCACCATTACAACTGAGAACAACGACATTGTCGGTGTCCACCTGATGGACTTCTACGGAAACGATGTTGAGGAGAAGGACCTCCAGATGCCTCTTGCATTCCACGAAGGGACCTACGATGACGTGGTGACAGTGAAAATCAACGAGAGCTGTAACTACCTCCTGAATGTTGTCTGTGACGGATCCTGGACGGTCTCTGTGGCAGAGGCCTAAGCATACTCTCTTCTTTTTTGATCGTATCTCTGGTTCCCGCTTTTGCTGTGCTATCGCGGTATTTTTGCCGTGAATTTGCAAAATGACTCCATATGTGCTCGGAAATACATGTCCGCACAGACGCCCGGAGTGGCCGTTTCTCAGACGGTATGGACTGTTCCATCCTCCCCAAACGCACGCCAATAGCGACCCCTTCATACTCCGTGATACTTCCTTTGATGAGCATATTGATCGCAGAATGGCCGTATTTTTGCAGCGGAAAATGAGTGCGCGAAAGGGGGCCGATTTGGGCGTATTTTCCCGGAAACGGGGGTCAATCCTGATGGTCCGGAACCACCCCTCACCCCTCCGGTCTGCATATTCCTTTGTGGGACCCCTGTATGCCGAAGGTATCCGTCGCAATCAAGCCAATCGGAACGAATAAATGTAGATTCGGCTCAATCTCAGTAGTTCTGAGTGGTGTATCTGTTTTGGCCGGTTCAACCCGACGAAACCGATGAAAATACCAATCGCTCGTCAGAACCGGTATCTTCGGGATGGAAAAGGATTCACAACCCGATTCATAAAAAAAGGCCGCAGCAACCCCTGTAGTGGTGGCAGCAGTAGTATGTACAAACGGTAGGATGAAAGGAAGCAGGAACCGGAGATGAGATGATATTCGTACCAAAGACAGCACAGGCAGGTGCACGGCGGATGGTGATGGTGCCATGCCGAACGGGATTGAATGAGCAAATACGTTCTGGTATGGACAGAAGGTGTGCGACCATCCACCGGGAGTGGTGTGAATGAGCAGTGACCTGATCTACATCGGTCTGGGCCTGATCATCGGTCTGGGCATCTCCATGCAGTGGCTCGCAAAGTGCTTCCGCATCCCGGGCATCATCCTTCTGTTGCCGGCCGGTATGATCGTCGGCCCGGTATTGGGGCTCGTGCAGCCACAGGAAATCTTTGGAGATACCCTCTTCCCGCTGGTGACCATCGGTGTTGGCATTCTCCTCTTAAAGGGAGGACTGGAGCTGCGTCTGAAGAACCTGCAGCCCGCGATGAGCCGCTCTGTCTGGCGTCTTGTAACGGTCGGGGTGGTTGTGACACTCGTCATCGGCTCGGTTGCGGCATTCTTCATCCTCCATGTCCCTCCTGTCCTGGCATTTCTCCTCTCTGCTCTCTTAGTGGTATCCGGCCCCACCGTGGTCGGGCCAATCCTTAGCTTTGCCCGTCCAAAGGAACCGGTCGGGACCGTTCTGCAATGGGAAGGGATTATCATTGACCCGATTGGCGCTGCTCTTGCGGTTGCCGCGATCAGCTTCATTACGGCGGAAAACCCGAACCCGTTCCTGGATATTTTCCTGACCATGGGAGTGGGCGTGGTGCTTGGTATTGCAGCAGCCTTCATCTACACCTACGCGGACCGTACACGCACTATTCCCAAAGGACTCGGCGGTCTCATCGCCCTGATGCTGGGAATTGTGGTTGTCACCGTGGGAGAACTGATCTTTTCAGAGGCAGGTCTCTTCGCCGCGTTAACCATGGGGTTTTTTCTCGCAAACCAGCGCCTGACACCGTTTGGCAGCATCCGTGTCCTCACGGAAACCCTTGAACCACTCATCATCGGCATTCTGTTCATCATGCTGGCCGCCATGGTCGATCTCGGTGCCATGGTGCAGTACCTGCTCCCCGCTCTCGCTCTGGTGGCGATATATGTACTCATCGCACGACCGCTGACAGGCTTTATCGCCACGCATGGACTGGGGTACAGCCATGCACAACGGCTGTTTATCGGGGCCCTGCACCCACGGGGCATCGTTGCTGCAGCGACCGCCTCGTTATTTGCCCTGAATCTTGCCGAAGTCGGGGTGGCTTTTCCCGAGATGGTCCCTGTCGTCTTCACGGTGATCCTGGCAACCGTCGTCATCTACGGACTGGGAGTCCCTGTTCTCTCCCGTGTGCTGAAGATTGCCGAACCGGAACCCACCGGTATTGCGATATATGGCGAGCATCACTGGACTCTCAGTCTCGCAGCAGCCCTGCATACGGCAGGAGCAACGGTGATGGTGCTGTCACCGGGCAACAAGAGTCTCCAAAATGTCGCGGATACCAAAACGATACCGTTTGAAGCGTATACCGGTTCTCTCGCGGACCTCGGGGATGAAGAAAATCTGAACGATGCCCATTTTTTCAAGATGAAAATTGCGTGGCTCCTCATTGCATCGTCCAACAGGGACAGCATCGGATCCGCGGAGGACGCATTTATCGACTCTATCGGGCCGGAGAATATGATCATATTCGGAACGGACCGGGACCTGCAGGACCGGAGGGTTTTCGGAGGAAAGATCGACATTCTGGCGAAAACGCCGTACGGCCTGTTTGGCCGCGACGAGGATGAACTGCTGGACCTGCTGGAGCACGGCTATAGTTTCAGGGCCATCGACAGCAGGGAACAGCCAGAGAATGGCGGGACTCCGGAAGGAACACGACCCTTCCTCAGGGTGAATCGTGACGGAACGCTCGCCGTACCCGGAAGTGATTCCCGTCTTGAAGACGGCGAATCCCTGATCATCGTCGCCAAAGAACAGAACCTCCCCAACAAAGAAGAGTATTGACGCCGGTTGATCATGTCCCCCGTTCATTCCGGCAGATCGATGGGGGACGGGAAAATCACCGTTTCAGGCCATCGCCCGGCAGGAACAAACAGAACTCAGTACAGCGCGGCTGAACCGGGCATCAACCCTCTTTTCCACTGGAAATATCGAAAAATATGAGGAAAAAAGAACGCAGTAAT
>Ga0272441_10008371_pt1 | contig 16390 bp, 16 predicted proteins | sample SSMProp6N_FD_193582 | JGI IMG/M metagenome (GOLD analysis project Ga0272441, IMG submission 193582) | Marine sediment archaeal communities from Little Sippewissett salt marsh, Falmouth, MA, United States - SSM-Prop-6N | ecosystem: Environmental > Aquatic > Marine > Wetlands > Sediment ... | reverse complement strand
GCTGCCTCCAGGTTAACTGAAGATGTGATGCCTCCTGAGTTTTTCGAAAAACTCAAACCGGATTTCGTCACACCTCTGGTACTTTATCTGGCATCCGAACAATGTCAGGATTCCGGCTCTATAATCAATGCTGCTATCGGATACTTCAGCCGTACCGCGATCGTTACAGGTCCTGGAGCAATTCTTTCGGATGGCGGCAAAAAAATCCCCACTCCAGAAGACGTGATGGATAATTGGGACAAAATCTCGAGTCTGGAAGGCGCCAAGACATTCGGACAACTTAATGAAATGATGGCTGAAATCTTTCCTCTTCTACAGTAACTACGAAAAAGGATCTGACTGGGCAATCCGCCCGGTCAGATCCATACGACCATTGTTTTATAAACACATGATCACAGCAGTCATATAATGAACAATCGAATATACGTTATTACAAGGCATTATTAATTATAATCTTTTTTCTTGCACGATCTTTAAGTGAAGGAGGAATTCAGATGGAAAAAAATGTTACAGCATTGCCTGAGGGTTGGCCCACGAGCCTTAATTATCCGGAAATACCTGTTTATGCTTTCCTTGACCAGACCGCAGCCCGAAATCCCAACAGGGTCGCTATCATTTTCGCCGGAATGGAGTTGACATACGGTGAACTGAAAGAGCTTGTCGAACGTTTTGCAAATGCCCTTGTCGCCCTAGGGGTCAAAAAGGGAGACCGTGTTGCTGTTCATCTTCCCAACTGTCCACAGTTTGCTATTGCATATTACGCCCTCCTAAAAGCGGGAGCGGTCTTTTCTCCATTGAGCCCGCTCCTGCTACCAAACGAAATTCAACATCAGCTCAACGATTCAGGGGCAGAGACATTGATATCGTTGGATTTACTGTTCCCGGGTATAAAGGATGTAATGCCACAAACTCAAATCAAACGGGTTATAACTACAAGTCTGGCAGATTGCTACAATTCGATTAACGCGCCCATAAAGATCCTCACTAAAAGTGAAGTACCTGACACCCTGGATATGGCATCCCTTCTCAAAGAGTATACATCTCTGGAAGCCCAAATCCCAATTGACGTGTACAATGACCTTGCACACATTGCCTATACAGGAGGGACCACCGGTGTATCCAAGGGTGTTATGCTTACCCATCAAATGGTCATCACCTCGGTGTTCCAATTTTCATGTTGGCTCAGTGGTGCCCGGATTGAAATGATCGATGGAGTGCTGAATTTTGAACATCCCCCGGGGATTGATCCAATCAAGGACCGGCCTCTGGCCCTGGACAACGAAACCGCTCTTGTCGTAGTGCCGTGGTTCCACGCTATGGGAGCCATTGCCTATTTAAACGGCATGGTCCTAGCCGGAGGAACCATGGTGGTTTTTCCCAATTTTGATGCCAAAGAATATCTCGAAGGGGCCAGGAAATACAGGGCTTCTGTATTAGGAGGAGCCCCCCAGCTCTTTATCCCTCTGGTAAATCTGCCGGATTTCGATAGCTACGATCTCTCAGGGATACGGGTAATTGGCTCTGGTGCGGCACCTTTAGCTGGTCCGCTTTTGGACAAACTCCTGGATTCCATCTCAGGAGTTGTAATTGAAGCCTATGGCATGACAGAATGCGGTTTGGCTGCAACAATAAACCCACCGGATCGTGACAAAATACGGCTTGCGTCTGTTGGCATACCGGTATTCGACACCGAATGTAAAATAGTTGATATTGCAGACGGTGAAGATCTTCCTGCCAACGTTGAAGGGGAAATTTGCATCAAAGGGCCCCAGGTCATGCTGGGTTACTGGAAAAGACCTGATGAGACAGCCAATGTGTTAAAGGAAGGCTGGCTCCACACCGGTGATATCGGCAAAATAGATGAGGACGGGTTCTTGTTTATAACTGACAGAATGAAAGACATGATCATATACAAGGGCTATAATGTATACCCCAGGGAGATCGAGGAGGTTATCTTTACGCATCCGGCGGTACAGCAGTGTGCGGTGATTGGCAAGCCAGATTCCAAAGGAGGAGAAATTCCCGTCGCTTTTGTGGAACTGAAGGCAGGAGTACAGATCGATGAAGACGAACTTATCGAGTATACGAACTCAAGGATAGCCCATTATAAAAAGATTCGGGATCTAAATTTCATTGATACTATACCAGCAAACGAAACCGGCAAGGTGCTCAAAAGAGAACTGAGAAAACTGTTTCAATAAATTCTGCGGAGGTTACATATGGAAAAAGAGCAATTGATCTCGATTATAACCGATACTATTCCATGGGTAAAAATGAGTGATCTAAAGATTGATGTTTTTGAAGATCGCCATGTACGGTTATCTGTCCCGGTAGTTGAGAAACATCTCAATCATGTCGGTATTGTCTATGCCGGAACTCATTTCATGCTCATGGAAATAGCGGGAGCCGCCCTCTTTGCAGCAACGTATATTGATACACAGTTTGTTCCTATAAACAAGGGCATGTCAATCAAGTATCTCAAGCCTGCATTCACTGATCTAACATGTGATTTACGACTCGACAAAGAAGAGGCTGAAAATTTAATCAAGCCGGTTAAGGAGCGAGGTAAAGGCGATTGGGTTCTCGATATGTCCGTCACCGATACCACGGGCAACACTGTTTCGTCCGCAAGTTGTAATTACTATCTTATCCCTGTACCGTAAGATTTGGCGGGGAAATAAAAAAGGAGTGAAACTATGTCTACGGTCAACATTTATGGTGCCGGGCTTGCCGGGATGGTTGCCGGTATCAATCTGTCTCGAAAAGGTTTTAAAGTCATTATTTATGATAGAGAAGAGGGCATAGGCGGTTCCAAGGATTACCATCCGTCCATTCATACAACACCTCTGGAGCCTCAAGAAACCTGGGACTATATCGGCATTGACCTGTCGGATAATTTTCGTGCGACAGATACATATCCTGATTTCTGGTATAATTCGAAGCGTCTTATCCTTCCGCCTTATGTAAACAATACCAAAGCATATAACGTTGAAAGAGGTCCTCGCAAAACATCGCTCGACATGAAATTATATACCATCGCCCTGGACGAAGGGGTGGAATTTCAATTTAATAAGACCCTGACTACGGATGAATTGAAATCAGCTCCCGCAGGAAGCATTATCGCCACCGGTCTTTATAAGGAAGTCTACGATCTGGTCGGCGTAAAATGTACTTCCTCATACGGATATATGGCTATTGGCCCCTGGGAATCCAACGCTGTTACAGGAGCCATCTATATGGGAAATTACAGCGTGGACTATGGTTACTCAGCATCCTTAAACGGCCTGATATATACTCTTCTTTTCTCACGTGATCCCTTGTCCGAACAGAAAATGTCAAAATACAAGGCAGTTCTGAAAAAGGCCGTCGGCCTTGAATTTACCAAGTGGCATGTAATGCAGGACGGATATTTCCCGAGAGAAGCACGTTTGTTCTGGGAAGACAAAATACTGGCCGGCACGCTATCGGGCATGATAGAACCCTTCTGGGGCTATGGTGTTGTCGGCGCTCTCATATCCGGCAAAGTCGCAAGTCTGGCCTGTACCAATCGCGAACAGGGCGAAGCTGATTTCAAAAAGTTCACTTCCGGCTTTAAGTCGAAGCTTGCCAGAAAAGAGAAAATGGATAAAATGCCCTTCAGCAAACAACTTGTCAGATTATCCATATTGAAAGCCCGCTATGACTGCTGGAGAAATCCGAAGCTGAAAAAGGCCGTAAAAGAACCTGTACGCTGGTTTAAATAATTTCAAGAGGCAAAAGGATCCCCGGTAAAACAGGGGATCTTTTTGCCTTTGACATCGCCAACAATTGAAACAGGCTCATATACCTATTGACGATACAATATCCTTAATCACATCGATGCTGGGGGAATGCTTGGGAAGCCTGGTCAAAGGAGCACCATTAAAATCGTATTCCCGGATAAGATCATCTTCCGGAATCCAGCCGAATAAATTCATAGGGGTATAACGCATAATCGTTTCAACCTCTTCTGGTCTGCGTACCCTGTTCAGCACCAGCCCGATGTTCTCGGCAATAACCGCATTATTATCACGTGCCACATGTTGAATCGTCGATACGACCTGTATCCCCTTGGCCGAGGTATCGGAAATAAGAACGAGATCATCCACGCTTGACATTACCCTTCTGTTGATCTGTTCGACGCCGGCCTCTCCATCAATCAAGACTATATCAAAACCATGCGTGAGAGACTCGATAATATCCTTCAAAAAATCGTTTACTCTGCAATAACAGCCTTCGGTCTCAGGCCTCCCAATTGCCAGCAGTGCAAAACCGGGTTCTTCAGTCAAGGCATCAAAAAGCTCATAATCCAGTTGGCTGAGCAAATCCGATTTATCGTATTTCTCACCTTTTTTTACTTTTGCAATAAGATCATTGCGAATATCATCGACTGTTTTCTTAACTCTCACACCCAAGGATGTGGCAAGGCCAACCGCAGGGTCAGCATCGACAGCCAGTATTTTCAAATTTCCTCTTTGGGCTAGTGTCTTGACAATAAGTGCAGTTATCGATGTCTTGCCAACGCCTCCCTTTCCACATATTGCAATTTTTCTGGTTTGTTTGTTGTTATGTAGTTCCACTGTTAACCTCTCTTCCTCTGACAATCTGCTTTATTTTTCTAAGTTCAGAAACCTCACTGCATACATCATTATACTCGCAGTCTTCGCAATCAAAGGATGTTTCTTCAATCATTTTGTACATGGCGGCTACCATTCTTTGAACACTAAGGGAAATCTCCCGAATATCTCTCACATGCTGGCTGCTGGTTGTGACAAATACCACTTCTACCGCCTCTACATATTCGAACTCCTTGAATCTATCAATGAGACTACCCCCAAGGACTTTGAATGTGAAACCCGTATTCAGGGCCTCCATACTCACCCTGCTCCATTCCCTCTGGTATTGCGAAACAGCCCGTAACATATAACCTTTCAGGTCTAACCCATAGCGGATTCTCTCCATCTCGCGATATCTTTCATACATATTGTCAGGATCAAAATCCTTCAATTGGACAAGAACAACCTTTCCAAAAGGCAGACTCTGGCCAATGCTTCTCGGTATATCAGGTCCAATTACCGTTATGATACCGTCTTTGACACTACGTTGAAATTCAGTCCAAACAATACATGCAACTGACTCATCACGCGGGTTACCGAGCTCGACGCCAACGTCTGAGCTCAGGACAATATTTCCACGGCCGCCAAGAGGCCATTTTGCACCTCCAGACTCATGCCTTGTTTCTGTAATATCGCTGTCTTGAGAGCGTTTTTGTATAAATTCACGCAGTTCGGCAATAGCATTTTCGCAGAGTTTCATTATGTATCCATATATAATATTTAGAGATAATCATTTTTGCAGCGCTTCGGCTGCCAAAAGGGCTGCTCCCAGTGCTCCTACGATCTGAGGATCAACTTCAATTTTTTTGATTGGAACCCCAAGTGCCTCCTCCAAGGCAGTATACATACCAATGTTTTTCGCAACTCCACCTGACATTGTAACGTCCTGTTCAATTCCGATGCCCCTGGCCAAGGATGAAACTCTATTGGCCATGGCCTTGTGTAATCCGCCCACAACATCTGAAATTTTATAACCGTCATTCACCAGAGATATCACCTCTGTCTCTGCAAAGACAACACACTGGTTGGAGATCTTTACCGGATTCTTTGAACTCATTGAAATTTCGCCCATATTTTCAAGTTTGATTTCTAGGGCATCTGCCATTATCTCAATAAACCTGCCCGTACCACTGGCACATTTATCATTATACACATACCGAATTACATTCCCATCCGTATCGAGTTTGATTGCCTTGGCATCCTGTCCTCCCACATCAATAATCATCATCACGGAAGGACAAAGCCAGCGAGCCCCTTTACCGTGACATTCAATCTCGGATACCACGTGCTCTACAAAAGGTATTTTTTTTCTGCCGTAGCCTGTACCTACGCAATACTCGACAGCATCTATATCTATTCCGGCTTCAGCAAGGGCCAGACCCATCACTTCTCTGGCTGAATCCTCAGGCCGGGATTTCGCCCTCATAATACGAGCAGCAAGAATCTTGCCATCGCCCAATATTACAACTTTTGAAGTTAGAGAGCCAACATCACATCCAGCTACGATCATTTCCTAACGCCCTCCTTTACCCTTTTCAATCGCATAAACAGCAGCACCCAGGGCTCCTATAAGCTGCGGATCTATTCTGGGTCTCTTTATTCTCACTCCCAATAACTTCTCTAACTCTTGGAAAACCCCTCTATTCTTGGCAACTCCACCTGACATACATACGTCACGTTCCAGTCCAACACTATTCGCTAATATCCCAACTCTGCTGGCCATTGCCTGATTCACGGCCGCTCCGATATCGGCAATGGACTCACCATCGTTGAGCTTGCTAACAACCTCTGCTTGTGCCCATACCGTACAAGTGGATGCAAGTTTCACTGTCTTTTTCCCTAAAGATGAGAGCCGCCCCAGCTCTTCTAATTTTACTTCTAAGATATTCGCCATCACTTCTAAAAATCTTCCGGTCCCGGCAGCACATTTATCATTGGTCACAAATTTAACAATGTTCCCGGCCTGATCGATTTTGACCACCTTACAGTCCTGACCACCAATATCGATAACCGTACGAACCGTTGGTAACAGCCACAGGGAACCTTTGCCGTGACACGCTATCTCGGAAATCGAACAATCCACAAAAGAAACTTTCTTGCGTCCATAGCCGGTACCAACGCAATAATTTATGTCATTTATTTTGATACCAGCCTCTTTAAGCGCTATATCCATAACCTCTCTGGCTGAGTCTTCAGGCTTGGACTTAGCCCTGACAATTGAAGAAGAAAGAATCCTGCCATCTCCAAGGAGAACAACCTTAGCGGTAAGGGACCCAACATCACACCCTGCAACAATCATTTCCAAATCCCCCTCACCTGTAAAAACTCATCCAGCTTATTTATCATAGTATCTACCGGCTCAACCCTGTCATCAAACGAATCTCCATACAGAATAATGGTTGGATAACCGGCCCGTTCAGTATCTTTTGCTATCAATTTAACAGACCCCCATGTGTTCCTGCACCCCATTGTTCCTATGTAGGCTAAAAAATCCGGTTTCATTAGTTCTGCTACTCCCAAGGTATCGTCCAGCCACATGTGAGGAGCATCATAGGGACCTCTGATTTGTTTCACCATGGGCATGCGAGAAGTTTGGGCCGCCAGAGAATCTATCATACTATCAAGACTCGAAGTGTCGACAGAATACCCCTCTTCCTCACGTCCCTTGGCATACGGGGCATCTACCTGCCAGAAATCGGTCATCATTGTTCCGATATGGCTAACGCCATTATTCTTGAGCCATAGCCAATACCTCATCTGGTTACAATAATGATCTATATAGAAAAAGAACCCCCTTACCTTCTCGAAACCATTTCCGGCTATTCCCTTGGCTGCATTATCTTTTACTACATCCAACATTGACTTTAGTATGTCTGTACCCACTTCAGCTCCACTGAATAGAACTCTGATATCATAGAGCAAGAGGCTATACAGGCTAGGTACAGGGCAAGGCGACAATGCTTGATATTCCTGTATTTCACATATGAGTTCATCCTGCTTAAGTGACTCCTTACAAACAATTTCAAGTTTTTCTGGATCCAACCTCTCTCCTGTCTGCTCCTCCATAAACTCTATGGCTCTTTTAAAATCCTCCCGGTGATACTCAACAGAGCGATCTTCTACTAATGTAGGTGGATAGTTCATCTGGCAAAACGGAATATCGAGGTAGGCCGAAGCAAAAGCAAAAGAATTGGCATTAGAGTCACATACTCCGGCAGTGCTGCACAGAATAAAGTCCGGCCGCTCTGCCACACCTGCCAAAATTGGACCTAAGGCTACTCGCTGACCGGAACACGATGTCTCTGTGAAACCCACTTCGCAACAGTAATCAAGGCTTTCAGCCACGCCATTACGCCATGCAGCGGTATAAAATGCTGAAAGTCCTTCAAGACAATATGGTACAATACTGTCAAATGCATAGAGAATTGCCGGGGAAAAATTATACGTAATAAGGGCAATTTTCTTGCCTCTCTCTCGGGCCTTGAGTATGTTTTCAAAATAGGTGGCAGTTGCCTTTAGAAGTTCTCTGCCAGGCCCCCCAAGCGCTAGAAGGGCTTCTGTCGTTACCCGAAAGGCAGGAATGTAGTTCAGTGTCTGCTGAAACTCTTTTTCTGTACCCCGAAAAGATTTAACCGCATTGTCAAGGATACTCCAGAATCTCCAGTCATAATTATATTCTTTTAAAAAACTTCTCATGGTATACCCCTCTTCTATATTGTCATACTGACCCTGGCCCCACTCTTTATCCTTTGAATATAAAGATTTGCCCGTTCCTTAAGCACACCGGAATCAACCTTTTTCGCAATATGATGAAGCGCAGGCAATGCTGTATCATGAAATAATGTCAGGGCATCTATAGCACGCTGTCTCTCAGCGAGAATCACATTGATATCTAAAACAATATCTTGAAAAACTTCAATTGCGGTAACTATTTTTTTCTCATCCATTTGCTCAGTTTCCACCTCGACTTAGGCTAACCTCTCCAGAAAAGCATCGATTCGCATTCTTATCCGCCCTTCTTCTGCCAGCGGTCCGTATTCGCGTTCAATTCTCATGCATGGTATGCCTGAAGCTTCGAGATCCCGCTCAAATATTCCGTTTTCAGAACCATGCAGATCGCAAAATCTGATATTCTGCAGGATAACCCCGTCTACTTTGGCCCGCATGGCTGTATCCTTAAGAAACCCATACCGGTCTTTGTAATACCCGAACATCCTGGGGCAAAATTTATGTGTAAGATAGCGTTTGGCAAGCGCCATAAATGGATCCCCATCTTCTTCAACCAGGTCAACATAGGATCTGGATCCAAAACATAGTGTATCTGCCACAACCACGGCCCCTTCGTCTTCGATTACCTTTATCAAGCTCACATCATCGATTACACTGCCTGCCAGGAGTAACCTTTTGCCGGATATTCCCTTTTTCTTTTTCTCCAGGGAAGCCAGAATATCCTGTAAAAGGGAGTTAAATTCATCTCTGGGAATCGTAGTGCTTGCAATAATTATTGCAGTGGCATCCGTACCGGAAATCGGTACATTATCAACAATTCTAAGTTTATCCAATTTTCCAAGCAGGATCCTGCCTTGATTATATACACGAATGGCCATACGGAGGTCATCTTCACTTATTTTAACATCAAAATGTTCCTCAAGGCTGGCAACAAATAGTTTTATCTCATCGACAAACCATTTCAGGCTGTACTGCGTAACTTTGTGCGGAACGCCAAAGTAGTGAAAGTATGCCGGCACAATGCCTTTGTAATCTTCACCGGCTTTTCTCCAACACTCATCCAGACGCCGCATGGAATCACATCCGTTACAAATAATCGCTCCATCGAGAAATGTATATTTCCCCTCGCCAGCCAATTGAAGAATGCATTTGGGGTAACTGCAGATGACAGGACCATAGTAGCTGTCTGCAATCGAGGTGGATACTGCTTCAACACCCCTTAATCTTACCGGAAGCATACCCGCGGCATAGATAATCTCTTCCGGTACAAACGTACAAGGGTACCCGATGACCTTTTTGTCATCATCTTTCCACTTTTGGATGAACTGATTATGCACTTTTGCTACAACCGCACTGATCTCATTATTCATCTTTTGCCTCCATTGCCACCCAAGGTCTCTCGTAATTGGGAAAGAGCTTGATCCATATCATTGGTATCTTCACCGGGCATTGGTTTCAGTAATTCATTCAAACCCAGAATCAGGGTCGGCATAATTGTTCGAGCTACCGGTCTCAGGGCTTCCACGGAATCTTTCATGACCCATTGTGCTGCCGATCCAAGCTCATCAATATCAATTGAGGCCACAATTGTAGAGATAACATTGAAAACTGCCTGCTGATTGTACTGGTGTACATTATTGAGAACACGCAAAAGCATATTCACAATTTCACCAATCTCCTGAGTATCCAAATCTGCTATTCCTTCTAAAACATTCTCAGCAATCTCTTCTTGAGGCAAGTTCTCGAAGACGCTTATCTTTTTGCTGAAAGCCCGAATTTTTGGGTTCTTGATTTGTGAGTACGATGCGGTGGTTTGCATGAAGAGACCAGGGTTGTCCAGGCTTGCATCAACTTTTGCGTTTGCTACAGCTTCTGAATTTTCTGCCAGGGCCACTTTTGCCTTGCATACCAGCTCGGGATCAAGAGTTGAAAGTATATCGCGCATTGTATCCGTGAAATCGATCTGCAAGAGGGATCTGTTTGTCTCGCCAAGGAACAAACTGCCAGTATGTATCTTCCGAAGCATTTCTGCCAGTGCATTTATCAGCACACCTATTTCTTGGCCCTCGATAATCCGTACCACCGCAAAAAGAAGATCGCTGAGCGTCTCCGGAGCGGCATTATCAAGTGGTTTCAACATTGCATTGAAAGATTTTATGGCAATGTTGATAAGTGTGAAGTTCATGGCCTCCATACAGGCTAATTTGCCGGGATAGTCCCACAGGGAATTACTCAACATGCCTGCAGCAGCCAAAACACAGGTTTCGGATTCATCAACCATTTCCTTAAGTTCTCCAAAATCCGTGTTTGCAAGCAGATCTTCAAAGGATCCCTGGATGCGATCGGCATAATAAGTAGGATTTTCCCTTAGTATTTTACCAATATTGATTGATACAAGTGTAAACAATTTTCCGATATACCCAAACAACTCCGAATCACTTACCTTTTTCTGGTTTTCCGGTTTGGCACTGATCATACCGGAGGTCATCGTTGCTAAACTTTGAGAAACCTTTTTCTTAACGATGTTACTCCCTGCCCATTCTGCCATAATATCACGCAACAACACGTTCAATATTTTGTTAAAAGCAGGAGTTTTCATTATCTCAAGCACCATCAGCCCGATTAGATCAATCGCTTCAACTTCGGGTTGTTCTGATTTATTCCCTGACTGTTCGGACATCTCTTGCATCTTCATAAATACGCAGCCTCCAGTTTTATTTAAATATATTCATGCACCCATGAATCAGCAGAAAAACAATGATAAATTACCAAATCCATTTATACTATCTCTATAATAAACATACCGTTAAAGCATACTTTTGCACTATTTTATCTTTCTGAATCTGGTCTTTATCCTGGTGCGCACCATATGCAAACTCCATGATATCAAGGGAGGTCTCATTGCAAAAAAAGCACTCATCAGTGCTGTAGCTGCTTTTGAAAATTCTTTTTTATCAATGGTTGCAACAACACTTGTTAAAATATCACCAATAAGTTCTGGATGTTCGGCTTGAAGACCATTGATATTGCGTACAGCCGAGTTTATCCCTTCACCAATGGCATGAGCCCCGGGGCCCTTCATTGCTTCAATTATTGTGGCAGGTAATTCAGGAGATTCTAATAAGATATTGCTGACAAGCGCTTTATTCAGACTGATGACCTTTTGAAGGCTTTCCTTGTCAACTTCATCAATTATACGCACAATAATACTTTTTAAAAAGGCCGGTGGATAGGAATTATACATTTGTGAGGCGTTCTGGAGGGCTGCCGCCAAAATGAAATTGATAATCGAGGGTAAGGCATCAATAATATATATGCCCACTTCAGATCCTTCCGTAAGGAGGGTCTTGGCAAATGACAGCCCGTTTTTTGAATCAATGCTGTAAAAATATTCCCTGATCATCTCATTAAAAAGAGGGGTACGTAGAATTTCTTTGATAACACTGCCTCTTTCGCCTTCGTTATAATCAATATGGTCAATTTCATTCATTATTTTCACCCCCTATACTGTCTGCTGACGTATTTGCGCCATCAGACAAACCTGCTGAAAAAATCGGGGCCAACTCATCTACAATTTTTTTCAGATTATCCTTTGCCCTGTTGAGTGTCTCTTGATCAATTTCCTCCATTAACGAATTGGTTAACTGACGCCTGAACTCAGGAGGGAATTTCTCTATTTGCACTAAAACTTCATCCAAGGCCTTGATACATGCATTCATAATTGAAGGTGTAGCATCCAGAAACGCCATCATCAGCGAGCTATCTTCCCACAGGAGTGTCCTTACCAATTGTGGGGCGTTATCCGGTTCTATATTGGCCAGCACAGATCTGATGCTGCTCTTGAGGACCGGCTTCTGTAATATAGCCTTGAAAATACGATTCAGGGCTTCCAGAAAATCTTTATTCTCAACTGTATTCATCAGCTTGCACCTATAATGTCTCGCAGTCAAAAAAAACTCGGGCAACATCCATCTGACAGGTCTGTTTTCCGCCTTCCCAAAGCTGGACGATCTTAATGTCCCTCCAGTGTTTCTCGATATCCCATTCCCGATCGGCACCGTATGTGCCGAGAATTTCCATGGCCCTCTCACAATCTCTTACGGTTCTGTCACTCACAAACATCTTGATTAATCTTGCCTTAGCCAGAATTTCCGGTGACCATCTCGGCCCATACAAATCGGGTCTGTCCAGAATTTCGGCCAGACGGTAAAGCGCAATTCTACTGACTTCAATCCCGCACGCAATTTCAGAAAGCTCGGCAGCAATGGCATCATGTTCTTTGAGCGGCCTTCCGTTAAGGGTCTTCTTGGAGCAGAAATCATACAGTGTTTCGTACACATCCAGCATTGCTCCCGTGCTGAATGCAGCCGTAAGCATGCCTAATGCCATAATCTCTTTAAAATAGAGTGCATCCAGACCCGGGCCCCAGGCCCGATACCATTTTGGCACCCGGACATTTTCAAACCAGACATCCCCATTCTTGTCAGCGGATAAACCTGCCTTCTCATACGGTTTGCCCTGTGTCACACCGGGCGTATCAGCGGGTACAAAAATAAAGGCAATGTCGTCATCATTATCGGAACCGGGATTGGTAGTACATACCAATCCAATCATATCAGCGACTCCTCCGGAATTACTGGGCCATAATTTATGACCGTTAATCACCCATTCCTCGCCATCAAGAACTGCCGTGGTTCTCATGGTCCTGCCATGCAAGAGATCGACATTTTCTATGTCAGATCCCCCCTGGGGCTCGGTCATAAACAGTCCACCGCATACGGGTTTATCCGAGTCCACATACATCTTGGAAAATTCAGCACAGAGCTTTTTGTTTATGTGGGGCTTGGCTGCAATCATCAGAAGGGGCCAGAATCCTGCTGCAAAGGCTATGGCAATGCCAGGATCCGCTCTTCCGATCTCTTCGAAGGTCAACACCGAGAAAGTTCCCAAATTATCAATATTCCCAGAGCCCCAACCTCCATATTCCGCAGGAATAAAAGCCTTCTGCAATCCCAGATCAACCATTAAGACTTTGAGTGCATGCTCAATAAGTTCTTCACTATCCCATGCTTCATCATACTGCCTTCTTGCCGGCATCACATAGGTATCAGCCCAATTGCGTATAATTTTCATTATCTGAGTTGCCGGCAATGCTTTATCATTAGTAAAAATATCCGATCGCCTCATAAGGATCTCCTTATCATTAGATATCATCCAATTTGGGACTCATAATACGCCGTAGCCACATCCATCTCCACAGGGACTCTCCCGCCAAGGTACGCCTGCATTGTTTTCAGATCACGCCAATGCTTCTCCACGTTCCATTCCTTGGCATATCCAGCAGAAGCCATCATCTCCATAGCCCGGTTGACTGCATGCAGACAGTTGTCGGTAACTTGAAGGGTGATGCTTTCAGCCAGAACAAAAAGATCGTTTGTGCCTATCATGGCAAAACTATCGGGCTCGGCAATTGCCCTGGCCAGGCTATGTACAAGGATCCTGGAATTGATTATATCCATGGCAACCTGCGCTAAGACCGCTGCATCCATCGGGTTATCTTTCAGCCTCTGGCCGCCCTTGATTACCCTGGTATCAGCCCAGTCTTTTACTATTTCATAAACATTCATGGCCGAACCGACTGCTATGGCACCGCAAAAAAGGTCAATCCAGGCAAGTAATCGCTTATATGTTTTATCAGAAATGGGGATACATCTATTCTTTGGTATCTTTACATTCTTTAATTGAATATCGGCATTGCGACTGGCATAAAGCCCAGTGTTTATTAAATATTCTCCTTTTTTTACCCCGGGTTCGTTTGCAGGGACAAAAACAAGAGCATAACCATCTGGCATAGAGGCAATAAGAGCATACATATATGCATCATTGCCTGAATTGAGCGGCCTGGCATTCCTAGCATTGATGATCCAGCCATCTCCCTTCTTCTTAACCTCAGCCTGAACCTCTCTACCGGATATTATTGGAAGCGGCTTAGCGTCAACATCACCGAACCCGGGCAGTATCAGTGAAAATAATACAACATCGTCATTGCTGCAAAAAGCGGAACAAAGCTCATTTTTGATTGCATCATCAATACCATTTTCCTGGACTACAGCAGCGCTCAAAGCGACTTGTATAGCCGATATGTACCCGATCCCAGGATCGGCCCTGCCAATCTCTTCATATACTCTCACAAGGGTTGATGCCGCCCCGGGAAGAGGATAGCCTATACCGCCCATTTCCTCTGGCCAGATCAACCGGTGAAGCACAATATCCCGAACCAATACCTTCAGGGCCTGCATCTGTTGTTCATATCCTTCTCTATGTTCAAGCCGCTTGGTAATTGATTCGGTTTCAGCCCACTTTCTAATACTCTTGGCTATTTCCTCGGACTCTGCATTAAGCCATTCACTCGGATAAGGAAAATATGTTATGGGATCGTTAACCCCAGCTTTTGTGATATTCATCAGCGCCTCCTTCAATAGAATACTTATTCGAACATCTTATTAGCTATAAAAACAAACAGTTGGCAACCAGGACCAACTTAAGGAATGAATTAATATATAATTGATTATATAATCAATTATTAACTGACTTGTCAATCACAATGTCGGTTGTCGAATCCTGCCTTCTGTAAATGCTTGCCTTTTATTCCCATCGTTGGTGTGTATAAGGTATACTAAAATTAAACCTTATTCTAAAAATCCATGACTCTTGTATTTCTCCATAAATAAGCTGCCGGATAACTCACAGGTTAAATATTCAGTTCTCAGATTCTTCTTCCAGCCATGATCCGCCAAGCCTGACTTCAATACCTTGCTTCACGGAAAGCATCTTTGCCATGGAAAGAGCAACGAAAAAGCCCATACCCATCATTCCTATTAATGCTACCGATGGTTGCTGTATAAATATTGTTGCGGTGCCGAAAGCAGTCAGAAACATACTGAAATACAACAGAGCCGGTGAGTATACGGAAAGATTCAGAGAGCGGCGGGGGCAGGGATCGGTATTCAGAATAAATCGAAATAGAATCTGGCAGACAAACGATACGCTCCACCAACCAACAAAGTTCTGGATAGGAACCCCGTTTTCTATATAGGGCACATACGATCCGCCTCCCTCCCAAACCCACCAGCCCTGATCAACAGCAGCCGGATCAATCATCATATCCCAGGCAGTTGTGGCAAATGCGGCAATCATTGCCAAAACCAGATAAACAGGCAAACGTTGGATGAGCGAATCGGTTTTTTTTAGCCGGATCGGAATCAGTATGTCGGTAATACAATACGCGGTATACAGAATGCTTGCCCATGTCACCCCAACTAAAACCGGGAAGCCTCCTATTTCAAAGCCCAGGATGCCGGTATAATGGTAGCTGCCGAATATAAGACCGTAGTTGACTCCCAGAATCTCGGAAATAGTGGCTATAACAAAAGCCAAAATAAGAACCAGCAAACTCCTTTTCCATCCATATGCACTGAATGCATTCCATACAGCAAACACTACAAGCTCCAAAACAAACAATGCCCCCAGTGTTGCAAACAATTTAGGAAAATACGAGGCCTGCATGAATTTCTCTATATCTATAAAAAAGAAGACCACAATCAATACAACTATATTTAATAGTAACAATAATAATGTATAAATATATATTCCCCGACCCAGTTCTGAATTGTGCATATCACCCTCCTCCTTGCATGTTTACTATGTCATTCACTTGTTCGTAAAGACACTTAAGACCGACTTTGTTTTCGTGTACAATCAATTACCACCCCATTGGTATTTGGATAACATGTCCCAGTCCCAGCAAGGAACAAATATTGCCGATAACCCCGAACCATAAGACAAAGATGAACAAGTATACCCCAAAAGTGCCGGCAACACAGATTGAGATGAAGCGATTCGTAGCTACGGCACGTCCCCATTTCTTCTCCATGGCAGGCAGAAGTTCCCAGAATACGGCAAACAGGAATATTAACAGAAACCAGCCGATAAAATTGTAAAAGGGGATGCCGAACAAAAGCAAATAA
>Ga0272441_10008369_pt1 | contig 16393 bp, 17 predicted proteins | sample SSMProp6N_FD_193582 | JGI IMG/M metagenome (GOLD analysis project Ga0272441, IMG submission 193582) | Marine sediment archaeal communities from Little Sippewissett salt marsh, Falmouth, MA, United States - SSM-Prop-6N | ecosystem: Environmental > Aquatic > Marine > Wetlands > Sediment ... | reverse complement strand
TAAGCCTATATTGTGATCCATGAATATCAGCTACAGCATAGATTTTCATAATAATTATTCTCCAACTTACTTTACAATAATTAATTATGTTTTTTTATGATTTTCTAAAAAACTTACCATAGATGCAGGTTTATTCATACAAAAACTGTTTTCAACAATTGTATATTTTTTTGTAGAATAAGATTAACGCAATAGCAAATAATATAATAAACATTTCAAAACCAGGAGTTTGATATTCTTTTGTTTTCATTGATGATAACAATTCACCTGTTTGTGCATCGTATACTTTTATTATCCCTTCTAATCCTCCTGTCACAATCTTTTTTCCATTAAGTGACCAATCAATAGAGACACAATTCTCATCTGAAATTACTTTTATTTTTTCACCATTTGACACATTCCATATTTCAACTTTTGGACCACAGACTATGAATCTTTCGTTATTCGGAGAAAAAGCAATAGCGTTATTATATTTACTAGAGGTAATGTTTTTTTTATAGATAATAGAGCCATTTATTGAATCTATAATATATATGAGCAAACATTGGTAATCATATAAACCACCAATTCCGATAGAATTGATGTTTTGAGACCAAGAGAAGATAGGATTAAAAATGAATGCCTCTGGATTATCACATTCGTTTGGTATCACAAAATCAAAAAGTAAAGATACATTCTCAGATGCTATATCAACAACTTTTAGGTACATATGAGGTGAGTAATAACTTGAATAGGAATAATAAATAATTTCATTACCATCTGGTGAAATTACAATAGAACGTACCATATCATCGATTGAAAAATTTTTTATTAAAGAATAATTTGTTGATTCATAGATATAAATATTGGAGGAATTGACCTGAGAAGTGTCGATTGAAATAAAATATTTTCCATTATACGACCAATCAAAAATACTTCCCGAATAATTAGCTACAAGTTTCATTGTTGAAAAATATCTAATCTGACCATTGTTAGCTAAATAATCATCTTTAGGTGACCAACGATAGACTCCGCCATTATGATTTTCAAGTAACAATTCCTTTCCTGAAGATATATTCCAGAATTGAATAGAGTTCCCATCATCTGAAATTAAATAATTACCATCAGGATTAAGATATACTCTATTAACATTTTCGGAGATGTATCCGCCAAGACAACCACCTAAGATAGTCACTATTAATAAAAAAGAGATAATTGGAACTAATAATTTTAACTTCATCCTTTTTCTCCTCTGTTCCAAAATAAACTAATTGCTCATAACTTTATTCTTTTTATAAAAAAATGAGAAAAATAAATATAACAGCATATATGTAGTTCTTTTTCCAAATATCATAAAATATAAATCAAAGCTAAAGATTTTAATTAACGATAGATGAAAGAAGAGGGATTTCAAGGTATATCATTTGGTGTAATGGATGCAGTTGTGACAGTACTTGGTGTAATGATCGGTCTTTCTGTTCATGATAATCGTTTGTTTTTATTTGTTGGAATATTAACTGCAGGTATTGCAGATAGTTTTGCAAACGCTGCAGGAATTCATGTATCTCAAGAAACAGAGATAATACATTCAAAACAAGAAGTTTTAAAATCAACTATTTACTGTTTTTTTGCAACATTTATAACAGTTATTATTCTTAGCATTCCAGTTATACTTTTACCAATAAAAATATCAATAATTGTCGCAATTATCATTGGGCTTTCATTACTTGTTGGCCTTGGGTTTTTTGTAAGTCGAGTGAATCCAAAGTTTAATCCATATAAACTATCAATAGAATATTTATTGATTGGTATAACTGTAAGTATAATTTGTTTCTTTATTGGTTCTTATGCTGATTTTATACTAAATATTTATCAACTATGATTTCTCAAGGGGATTATATTGTAACTGTCTTTTTATTATATATGTCCTTAAAATAATCAAGATTATTTTCAAATATCTCTGCTTGTTTCTGAATGATTTTCTCAGCTTGATTTATATCTAGATCATCCACCTCTGTTGCATAACTTACAAATCTACCTATCCATAGTGTTTTTAAAGAATCAAGAAGATCATATTTTTCTTTTTCAGTATTAACATTTTTAAATGATGCTGCATAGTTATATACAATTTTTGACCATAGATCCGAGTTGAAATTATCACCATTATCCAAAACATTTTTTAGCTGACTTGTTAGGTCTTCTGGTAAATATTTACAAATTATTTCCTGGTTATTCTTGAATTCTTCCTTATAGCTTTTCTCCATTTGTTCAATATTCACTTTCACTGGTATTGGTTTTTGACTAAAGCATTCTCTAGAATATTTGGATTTCCATCGTTCTGGTTTATTACGCCAGTAATCTTCATAATGATCTGAAAGATTAAACATGCTTGATGTAACTCTTCTAAACATAGGTATTAAGAATTTCTCAGGTTCAAGATAATGTGTTGTAGACTCATGGATTTTAAGTGAAAATAAACCTTCTTTAACATACATTCCTTCAGCTGCAGCAACAGTTAAAATAAAAATGTCCACTCCAAAATCAGCTGGAAACATAGGATGTTCACGTAGACGTTCATATAGGTTTTTTGAAATTGCATATTCACCAGCAATGGGCTGTCTGATATCAATACCATATAATGCACGGGTAAATGGATATACAAGGTTGTTGGTGATTACACCATCATTTTTATCACGAATATAATATGGAACTGTAAGATCAGCTCTTCCATAAACAATTGGGTTTGCAATCATTGGAAGCCATCTAGGTTTGATACTTAAAAGATCACCATCCATTAAAACAACCATTTTTGCATTTGTATGATGAGCTGCTTCAAAAATTGTCATTACACCAGCACCTTTACCACCAGAACAAATATCATTTGTTGAAATAAAATTAATAGTATCATATGGCTGAAAAAGATTTACAGCTTCGTCTGTTTCATCACTTGATTTAGCAGTACTTACACATATTGCTTTTTCGTAATTTGGAAAATAACGATAAAGACCTTCATTTATTACATTTAAAACATTTAAAACAGTTGTTTCAACATCTTTGCATAACACACCAACCATGATATCAATTGGTTTTATTTTTTCACATTTTTCTAAAACATCATTTGTTAGGTTAAGCCCCTTGTTCCATTTCTGGTTCATTCTCTTTTTTCTCCTCACATTCAAAATAGTTTAATCAAATATTAAGTTTTATTTTTATTCGTTATCAGATATTACAATATCAAGTAACTGTTCACGAATCTTTTTTCTAGCAGATATTGTTCTAAGCCAGTCGGGGATACGGGTTCCAACTGGTTTTCTAAGATAACTAATCCCAGAATTTAGGATCTGCTGACTAAAACGTTCAACCATTGATTCTTCTACATGACGATCATATTTAAGGTTATTAAAATGAGAATCAGAATGATATTTTCTTATTCCATCTCTAGCATATCTGACATATAGTACTCTTAAAGCTATTAATGATTCTTTGGATACCACGATGTTATCTTCTTCAATTAATACACGAAGAAGTGTTTTTAGAATATCCCCGGTCATCTTCATTAAGCCTTTATCGCTACCTTTACCTACTTTCTGATGTTTATGATCATAAAAACCCAGATCCGTCTGACAGATGCTCTTTAAAGCTACATTTCTATACATCTCAGCCATAATGCCTATTTCAATCCCCCAGTCACCAGGTAAATCTACATCACGTGCTAGATCAGATGTTAATGCAAATTCACCAGATATTGGATATCTAAATGACCTTAAGAATCTTACAAAATTGGATTCATAACCAATATTGTCAATAAATGCTCTTAAAAGCGGATATAAAAATAATCTGAAAACACGTCCATACATGATCCTTTTATCAAGACTCACCCTAGCATAATAGCCTTTATTAAATTTGAAATCAAGTTCGGTCTCAACAATTGGATAAAGCAATTTTGTAGGTATTAATTCATCATAATGAAGAACATCGGCATCATGGAGAGCAAGACCATATGATCTAATACTTGCAATACCCATAGCAAGCCATACATCACGGCCTTTACCCCGGTATTTTAAAAGATTAAGCCCTTCACTTTTTAGCTCTGTTAGAAGTTTTTCTGTTTTAGGGCCGTTACACCACATTATAAGATGAGGGATTTTTAGCTCCCTAAAAAAACGTTTTACATGGATGAATTCTTTCTCATCTTTTGCTGCTAGAGGTATTACAACCTCATTTAGATATGTACATTTATTAAGACCTTTAACAATGTTTTTCAAAGCATCACTTCTAATCTCTTTATACAACATAGGCATAATTACTGATACTGGGCGTTCATTTGATGCGTCTGCTACAATTTTTAGAAGTTTTTTCTTATCAGTGCATAGTTCATGAAGAGTTGTTATTTCTTCTTGTCTTATATCCATTTATTATTTTCCTCCTTACAACTCTTTTAATAAATCATGATAATCATTAATACATATATCAGCATGTTTATTTACATAATCAGGAGCATTATAAGCTACGCCTAGCCCAGCTTTTTTTATCATGCCGGAATCTACTATTCCATCTCCTATTGCAATAGATTCCTTTTCTGATATACCAATTTTATTACAGAGCTTTTCTAATACATCACTTTTACATATCGAATAAATATTTCCACTTATATAGTCTGGGATTAAATTTTTATTATGAATTACAAGTTCACCTGTTATATAATTACTGTTAGTTATTAGATCATTTGCAAAAGCATAATCAAAATCCAATCTTTTCTTTATATCATCAGCTAGAAACTGATAACTATCTGTTGCAATAGCTGTTTTCATTCCTCTTTTTTTTATTTCATCTATAATTTTTTCAAGATATTCATTGTATTCAATAGTCCTAAAAACATCAAGAAAATCTGTTTTTTTATATCCTTTACAGAGTTTTGCGATTTCTATGCTTTTTTTATAATATTCTATGTCTTTTCTTTTAAAATATTCCTTTAGTTTTTTATCAAAACCAAATTTTTCTGCGATAGTAAAAATACCTCTACCATTTAGAATAGTCCCATCCATATCAAAAATTGCTAGTTTATATTCAGAATTATTATTACTCATTAGATTTTTTAATACATCTTTTTTATTAAAATTTTTTCCTAATAAAACAAATTTAATTTGAAAATATATTTCCAAAATATTTTTTCATAACATCATCAATCTTTAGATTATTTCCTTATAATGTCATTTATATACCAAAAACTTATTTCACCAAATTATGCCCGTTGTGACATTTGACTATAATGATTTCATAAATATTTTAGGATACAAAATAACAAAAGAAGATTTAATTGAAAAATTACCAATGATTGGAGCTGATCTTGATAAAGTAGAAGACGATGAGATAAGTATAGAGTTTTTTCCAAATCGACCAGATCTTGCATGTGTAGAAGGAATTGCTAGAGCATCTCGATCGTTTTTTAATTTTGAAAAAGGAATTAAAGAATATGAACTTAAAAACAGTGATGTTGTATTAAATGTTGATCAATCCGTAAAAAAGGTTCGACCATATATTGCAATTGCACTAGTAAAAAATGTTACAATGTCAGATGAACTAATTAAATCACTTATGGATTTACAGGAGAAACTACATTTTGGTCTTGGCCGTAATAGAAAAAAAGTAGCAATTGGTGTACATAATAATGAACCTGTAAAACCACCATATACTTACAAAGCAGTTGATCCAGATAGCGTACAGTTTGTAGCATTAAACAAGATTGAATCAATGACTATGTCAGAAATTTTAAGAAAACATGAGAAAGGGATTGACTATGCTCATTTATTAAAGGATTTTGATAGACATCCTCTTATAGTTGACACATATGATAATGTTCTTTCTTATCCGCCTATAATAAATGGTAGTTTAACAGAGGTTACGCCTTTTACAACTGATCTTTTTATTGATGTAACTGGGACAGATAAAAAAGCGGTTAGAACTGCATTAAACATAGTTGTTACTAGCCTAGCAGAAAGAGGTGGTGTGATATATTCTGCAAAGGTTGTTGATGGTGATAATGCTAGTATATCTCCAAATTTTAATCCAGAAGAAAAAGATCTTTCAAGGTCATATGTCAATAAAATACTTGGAACTAATATGAATTCAAAACAAATAATAGATTGTTTACATAAAATGGGATATAATGCATATGAAAAAGATGAAGAAAATTTAATTGTTCAGATTCCGCCATGGAGAGCAGATATTTTACATATGATAGATCTTGTAGAAGATGTTGCAGTTGGACATGGTTATGATAAATTTGATACTGATATGCCAAAGGAATTAACATTTGGTTCAGATCTTAAAAAAACAGATTTATACGAGGGTCTACGTACAATTATGATAGGTCTTGGTTTCAATGAAGTCACAACTATGACTATTTCAAATGAGGTTGATGAATTTAAAAAACTAGGGCTTGAATCAGGGCAAAGAGTAATATTAAAAAATCCTCTTGGAGAAGAATATAATTCACTAAGAGTTGGTCTTATTCCTTCACTTCTTAAAATTTTAAATGAAAACCGTCATCATCCGCTCCCTCAACAGATATTTGAAATAGGAGTTATTGTTGATAAAAAATACAAAAACAGAAATAAGCTAGGTTTTGTTGAGATTTCAGCAAAAGCAAATTTTACAGAGTGTAAATCCTATGTAGAAGCTATATTTAGAGATATAGGTACAGAATATTTAATTAAAAGTAGAGATCATCCAGCTTTTATCAAAGGAAGATCTGCATCAGTAATTGTTGATGATGAAGAAGTTGGTCTTTTTGGTGAGTTGCATCCAAAAACAATTAAAAATTTTAACTTAGAACATCCAATTATTGCTTTTGAAATATTTACCAATTTATTAAAAACAAATGATAAATAAAAAGGATAATTTTTATTATGGCCAAAATTTGTTTTAAATGTAAAAAACCTGCTATTACATATATTAGATATAACGGTACACATCTATGCAAAGATCATTTTAATGAATATTTCGAAAAAAGAGTTAAAAAAGATATTAAAAAGCAGGGTAAAACAAAAACAGGTGCAAAAATTGGAGTTGCTGTTTCAGGTGGAAAGGATAGTCTAGTTGCATTAAAATTAATTGATAAGATTTTTTCAAAAAGAAAAAATATAGAATTAGTAGTTATAACCGTTGATGAAGGAATAAAAGGTTATAGAGATAAAAGTATAAGATATGTTGAAAAATTCTGTGAAGAAATCAATGTTTCTTATGAGATTGTCTCTTTTGAAAAAATGATTGGTATGACTCTAGATCAAATAACGGATAAAAATATTGATCTTGGGGAGTGTAGTTATTGTGGTGTTTTTAGAAGGTTTTGTCTTAATAAAACAGCTAAAAAACTAAATGTTGATAAACTTGTTTTTGGCCATAACCTTGATGATATGGCACAGTCAATTCTTATGAATTTTTCAAATGGGGATGTACAAAAATTAGCCCGGCTTGGCCCTCATAAAAAAGTTCAGAGAGGTCTTGTTCCACGTATGCTACCCCTAAGAACTATCCCTGAAAAAGAAAATACTCTCTATGCAATCATTAATAATATTGATTTTTATGATGGTGAATGTCCTTATGCAATAAATGCTTTAAGAGGGGTATATAGGGATATTGTTGATGATCTTGAATATAGAAACCCTGGTACAAGGCATAGTATTTTAAATAGCTATGAATCTCTAAAGGATTGTCTTGTTGAAAAATTTCCACCTGTTGATCTTGATATTTGCCCAAGTTGTGGTGAGCCGACATCTCAAAATAAATGTAAAACATGTATTCTAAAAGAGAACTTATCTAAAAAATGAAAAAATATTTTTTCAAAAACATTTTAATATTATATTAATACTGACAAGTTTGCTAATGAAAAGATTACAGTTGAAATGTAAGCCTCTCGATGATCTTTTAGGCGGGGGAATTGAAATTGGTGCTGTTACAGAGATATTTGGAGAAGCAGGTAGTGGTAAGACCAATTTATGTCTTCAAGCAGCGAGAGAATCTTCAAATAAGGGTTATAAAACTGCTTTTATTGATTCAGAAGGAGTTTCATTAGAGCGATTAAAACAGATATGTTCTGATAATAATTTTAAAAAAATTTTATCAAATATCATTTTTTTTAATCCTACATGTTTTGAAGAACAAGAAAAAATGATAGAAAAAATCCTTAAAAATGAAAAAATTAAAATGATTATTTTTGACACATTTAACATGTTTTATAGGATGGAGCTGGAAGAAGATGATAAAACAATTAGCCGTTCACTTAACCGTCAGATTACAAATCTGCAGATAAATTCTAGGAAAAAAAATCTATATGTGATTATTTCAGGGCAGGTATATACAGATGAAAAAGGTGAGGTGAAACCATTTGCAGGTCGAGGTATTGAACATATGGCAAAGACAATAATAAAACTTGAAAAGACAGGTGTTGGAAAAAGAAAAGCAACAATAATTAAACATAGGTCACAACCCGAAGGAAAATACGTTCTTTTTAATATCACTTCAAAAGGTTTGGAATAATTTTTATGAAAAAAATTGTTGAATGGCTAAATGATAGTAGGTATATTGATCCCTTGTCACCTGGATGTAAAATGTGTGCGAAAGGATCAAAGATGGTATTGTTAATTACTGGTTTATGCCCTTCAAATTGTTATTATTGTCCTCTAAGCAAAGAAAAAAATGGTAAGGATAGGATTTTTGCAGATGAATGGGAACTTGATGATGAAGAAGATGTTGAAAAATTATTTTTGGAAGCTGAATATATAGATGCAGAGGGTGCAGGGGTTACTGGTGGTGATCCCTTATTTGTATGGGAAAGAACAAAAAAATATATAGAAATCTTAAAAAACAGGTTTGGAGAAAGTTTTCATATTCATCTATATACTTCTGGTATAAAAAATAGTGAATATATAGATAATCTTGTGTCATCTGGTCTAGATGAGATCAGGTTTCATCCACCAGTAAACATATGGAGTGATATTGAAAAACATACAATTTCAAATGTGATTAAAGATTCCTTAAAACAAAATGTCGATGTAGCAATTGAGATTCCTGTTATACCATCAATGAAAAAAGAAATAATAAATCTAATAACCTGGGCTGATAAAAACAATATATCCTGGGTTAATTTAAATGAATTAGAATTCTCAGAGACAAATGCAGAAACGCTGATGAATAAAGGTTATTCTGTGAAAGATGATATCTCATCAGCTGTAAGAAATAGTGAAAAATTATCATATGAGATAATATATGATATCTTAAAAAAAGATTTAGATATTGGCATTCATTATTGTTCTTCATCATTTAAAGATGGGATACAGCTTAGAAATAGAATTAAACGAAGAGCAAAAAACATTGTAAAAAAACATGAAAAGATTACAGATGATGGAACGATAATGAAAGGAATTATTATTTCAGATGATAAAAAAGGAGATATCATTTATAATAAAACAAAAGAAATTTTTCCAAATGATAAGGACAGGATTATATATAATCCTGATAAAAACAGAATTGAAATAGAAATAGAAATATTAAAAAGAAACATTGATTTCTTTAAAAAACAAGGTTTAAAATGTTTTATTATTGAGGAGTATCCAACTGCAGATAGGCTGGAAGTTGAGCGTATTCCTCTATGAAAAAGATTTTTATATAAGGGCACTATACAAGGCAATACATTTTCCATTAGAAATACTCTTATGGAAAAATATCAATGAAAGCTTCAAAGGAGGCATAAAAAGATGGCAATGTATGTTAAATTTCAAACACCAAAAGATTTACAGGATATGGCCTATGATCTTGTAGAAAAAGCTAGAGATAACGGACAGATTAGTAAAGGAGCTAATGAAGTCACAAAACAAGTTGAACGTGGACAGGCAAAACTTGTTGTAATGGCAGAGGATGTAAGCCCTGAAGAAATCCTTGCTCATATGCCAATACTATGTGAAGAAAAAAATATACCATATACGTATGTTCAAACAAAAGAAGAACTTGGAAGTAGTGCAGGTATGAAAGTTCCAACTTCAGCAATTGCGATTATTAATCTTGGTAAAGATAAAGCTGGTATTGAGAATATTGTAAAAAAGATTGAATCTGTAAAAAAGCAGGGTTAAAACTATGGCAGTAGAAGGAACACCTGGAGAAGTTGTTGAAATTATTGCTCGTACTGGTATGGCTGGTGAAGCATCACAAGTGAAACTAAGAGTTCTTGATGGTGTTGACAAAGGAAAAATTATTACTCGTAATGTGATGGGCCCTGTTCAGCTTGGTGATATCTTGATGCTTAATGAAACACAAAGAGAAGCAAAAAGACTTGGTGGAGTATAAAACGATATTGAGGTAATATTTTATGGTTGAACGTAGGAAATGTTCGTTTTGTGGAAATGAAATAGAACCAGGTACAGGTAAACTCTATGCAAAAAAAGATGGAACAGTTTTTTATTTTGATAAGATGAAATGTCAAAAAAATATGTTAAAATTAAAACGCGTTCCTCGTCGTGTCCGTTGGAGTAAACATTACGTTAAAACTAAAAAAGCAAAAACAGCAAAAAAATAATTTTTTTTTAATTTTAATTCTAATCTATAAAAATTCTATTAATATTTTTTTTTGTATGTACATTTGAATATGCAGATAAATATGCATTTTATTTTTTTCTAATATAAATATATAGACATTTTATCATATATAGAAAAATATATATTTAAATAATCTATTAACATCTTCAATCACTATAGCGATAAGGAGAGGGATGTGGACATATAATTTCTTTTTTCTTCTATTTTTATATAAAAATTTTAAATAAGAATTATGTTATTATATTTGAACAAAATTGAATAAAATTTATAATATATGGAGGTAAAATAGTATATGTCAAATTTTGATTTTAAATTAGTTGAAATTGATAAACCAGATGAAATGAATTTTATATTGGGGCAGAGTCATTTTATAAAAACAGTTGAGGATATATATGAAACAATAAAAAACACAGTACCAACAGCAAAATTTGGAATAGCGTTCTGTGAAGCAAGCTGTGATTGTAAGATAAGATTTGATGGAAATGATGAGAAACTAAAAAAAATTGCAACAAAAAATGCTAGAAAAATTGCCGCTGGTCATAGTTTTTTAGTTTTCATGGAAGATTGTTTTCCTTTAAACATCTTAAATAATATAAAAAACATTCCTGAGGTATGCCATGTTTTTTGTGCAACAGCTAACCCCACAAAGATTGTTATTTGTGAATCAGAAAATAAAGGCTTGAAAGGTAGAGGTATTGTTGGTGTTATTGATGGTTTTGTTCCAAAAGGAATTGAGAATTCTAATGAAAAACAATGGCGTCATAAATTTTTAAGAGAAATTAACTATAAACTCTAAAAATATAATATTTTATGGTCATAATTTTTATAATACTATTTGTTTCCAAGGTTTATAATATGGTTAAAAAAGCAGTTATTGCACTTGGTGGAAATGCATTAATTAAGAAAGGTCAGCAAGGTACAATCCATGAACAATTTGAAAACACACGTGAAGTTGTAAAACATATTGTTAAAATAATAAAAGACGGTTGGCAGGTCGTAATTACACATGGAAATGGGCCTCAGGTTGGTGCTATTCTTCTACAAAATGACATAGCAAAAGATGTAACTCCATCTATGCCCCTTGGAATATGTGTTGCTGAAAGTGAGGGCTTGATTGGATATATGATACAGCAATGTTTGTCTAATGAACTAAAAAAACAAAAAGTGGATATACCTGTTGTAACCTTAATTACTCAAGTATTAGTTGATGAGGATGATACATCTCTAATGAATCCCACAAAACCAATTGGCCCATATTATAATAAGAAAGAAGTAAAAGAAATAATTGAAGAAGGATATAATGTTAGACGAAATAAGGACGGATGGAGAATTGTTGTGCCCTCACCAGATCCAAAAGCTATTGTCGAAAGTAATATAATCAAAAGGATGCTTGATGATAATATTATTGTTATCGCATCTGGTGGTGGCGGTATGCCTGTAATAGAGAAAAAAGGATGGGGTCTTGATGGTCTTGAAGCTGTAATTGATAAAGATTTAGCTTCAGAGCGACTTGCAGAGGATATAAAATCTGATGTTCTTATGATTCTTACAAATGTAGAGAAAGTATATCTAAACTATGGGACATCTGATCAAAAAGAAATAAATAATATAAATTTTGAAGAAATAAAAAAATATTATGAAAAAGGCCATTTTCCTGAGGGTAGTATGGGTCCAAAAATTTTAGCCTCAATTAGATTTCTACGATCAGGTGGTAAAAAAGTAATAATTTCTCATGTGAATAAAGGATATGAAGCTTTTTTTGGAAAAACAGGTACACATATTACAAAATAAAATTTTTTTTTTTACTGCAAAAATTTTTATACAAATTATTTGTTTATTATTATTAAACTTTGGATGGATGGGATAAAAAATATAAAATAAAATTTTTTTGGAGATTTGTGATTATGGATGATAAATCAGATATTATTAAAAGATTATTAGATGATGAGAGTAAAGGTAAACTTACAAATAATACAAATGGTTTTGATAAAAAAAATGAAAAAAAGAAAATATTGATTGTTGATGATGATGACAGTATTAGGAGAACGATTAGATATTGTTTTGATGAAATTAATTTAGATTATGATTTTGATGATGCAAAAAATGGTGAAGAGGCACTAAAGAAACTTAAAAAGGAAAAATTACCTGATTTGATTCTTCTTGATATTATGATGCCTGAGATGAATGGATGGGATTTAGCAGCGGAAATTAGGAAAAATAATGAATGGTGTCAGATACCAATATTATTTTTAACAGCGGTATCAGATCCTGATAGTAAGAATTATGGAAAAATTTTAAGTGATGATTTTATAACAAAACCATTTGAAATGGATGATTTAATTAAGAGTGTTGAAAATATTTTGAAAAATAAAAATAATAAGGTATAGTTATGCAGAATTCTGAGATATTAAGAACGGTTATCAGAAGTTTTTTACTAGTTGTATCTAGAAAAACATCTCAGGATTTTACAATAAAATCTATGAGATATATTCTTGATAAACATAAGACTCAATATAGTTTTTTAGAATTTATTTCAATAGATGTTGATCCAAAAAATGGTTTGATATCTATTGAGGTTGAAAATTCTCTTTCTCTTAGATATGCAAATATTTCTAGGATAACTGAATTTTTAGAAATTGTATTTATCGAGGTTTTTAGAGAAATCGTTCAGAGCGAATATTATTATAATACAGATTTACACGAATTAGTAGAAGATGTAATGGATGACATAGGGCCTTTACTTAGAAAACTTGGTATTAAAATACAGTGGAATAGAATAATTCGTGGTGCAAGTGAAAAAATTGGTGGTAAAAAAGCAGATATATCCTTAAAAGAGCGGTATAAGAAATCTGATATTTTGAAACCTTTGATTAACTCTCTTGTGGATTTGTTATATGATGGTATGTTAAAAAAAGGTAAAACCAGGAGAGATGCTGTTTTTTTAATTGTAAATGTTATTAGAGATCTTGAAAAAAAATATCCTCTTTTTAGATTTATGTTACTTGAGGATATTGATAAAGAAAAAATGGATTACGCAATTAAGACACAATGGAAAATAGAGGATGTATTTTTCTTTGATTCAGATGATAAATATGCAATAAAGGCTGTTTCAAAGATAGATGAGATTGATGATGATCTATATAGAAAAGCTATATCTGAATTTATATTAAATATTGGAAGTTATATAAACGTCCAGGAGAAGCCTTTTTATATTGAAAGATTAAAAGATATGATTGAAGATAATTGTCTAAATAGATTTATTGAGATTGGTGTAGATTTTGATGAAATGGAGGAAATATTTAAGGATCAGGGTTATAATTTTATAATTAAAAAGACACTTGATGCAATTGTTGAGATAATTTCATCAAAAACTAGTGTTAATTATGCAGTTGTTGCACTTGATAGTATTTTTCAAAAAATTAAGGATAAACCTGATGCAGAAATGATTAGGTATATTGAACTTAATAAAAATAAGAGTAAAGAGGGTAAAGACTCTATTAAGGTAGATTCTAAGGTTAATAATCAGGATCCTTATAAAATTGCAAAAACTATGAGACTTATTCTTAGAAAGGTTCAGGAAAATCAGAGTAGTTATGCGGATAAAGCATCTTTTATTAATGATTTAAAAATTGAGATGGGTGAAAGATATTTCCTTGAACTTGAGGAGATGGGTGTTAATGTTAGTATTATTAGCATGAGATATGTTTGATTGTAATATTATCTATAAATTGGGATAGTTTTTATTAGATACTTGTTTTATACGGTGCTAAGATTCTATGGATACAAGTGATATAGAAAAGCAGATTAAAGACATTGAAGATGAGATTTTCGATACTCAAAAAAATAAGGCAACAGAGCATCATATTGGAAAATTAAAAGCAAAACTAGCACGGCTTAGAAATGAAGTGGAAAAAAGAAAGAGTGCTGGTGGAAAAGGTAAAGGTTTTTCAATTAAAAAACAAGGTGATGGGACTGTTGGTCTTATTGGTTTTCCAAGTATAGGAAAGAGTACTCTTTTAAATAAGATTACAAGCGCTGATAGCAGGGTTGGTTCATATGATTTCACTACACTTGATACAATTCCAGGAATGATGAAATATAAAGGTGCTGACATTCAGATTTTTGATCTACCTGGTCTAATCATTGGTGCTAGTGATGGTAAGGGTCGCGGGCGAGAGGTTTTATCATCTGTTAGAAACGTTGATTTAATACTTTTTTTAGTTGATGCACAGCATCCTGATCATCTTAAACTTATGGCAGATGAATTACACAAAGCTGGTCTTCGTTTGAACCAGAAAAAACCAGATGTTGTAGTTAAAAAAACGGGTCATGGTGGCATAAATGTAACATCAACTGTGAATCTTACTAAGATAAATTTGGAAATTGCTAAATCTATTTCTTCTGAATATGTTATTAATGCAGATATTATTGTCCGTGAGGATGTGGATGAGGATAGATTAATTGATGTTTTTATGGAAAACCGGGTTTATTTACCCGCGATTGTTGTTATAAATAAAATTGATTTAATATCTAAAAGAGAGGTTCACAATTATATTGATAAGATCAAACATAGTTGGGGTTGGAATACTATTTCGATATCAGCTAGTAGGGGGAAAAATCTAAAAGAATTAAGAGAAATGATTTTTTTTGAGCTAAATTTTATTCGTGTATATATGAAACCTGTTGGTAAAAAAGTTGATATGAATGAGCCTTTGATTTTAAAAAAAGGCGATATGGTTGAGGATGCATGTAGGAAATTACATCGTGATTTTAAAGAAAAATTTAGATATGCTAATGTTTCTGGGCCTTCAGCTAAACATGATATTCAAAAAGTAGGTCTAGATCATATTTTAATGGATGGGGATATTTTAACTATTGTATTAAATAAATGAAAATGGATTTTTAATACCAAATATTTTAATAAAAGTTTATATAATATGATAAATATATATTAATTATAATAATATATGGGGCATTTAATATGAAAAAAATTAAGAAATTTTTAACACTGGTTTTAAGCTTGGTAATAATGATATCAACTATATCCACATTTGTAATGGGAGCTTCAACTACTCATGATAAAACTGTACAGAATAATAATGATGATGATTATTTGGAGATGTATACAGTAAGATTCATGTCGGAATTGACTTACCCTGATGCAGAAATATATAGTTGGTATGAAGGCCCTAGATGGTATGAACCAGGTTTAGGATGGGTTATGAAACCTGAAAAACAATATTTTCAGATAAATCTAACTGAAACTGTTGGAGATGATATTGTATTAGGTCTTGAAACTTGGTTATTAGTTGAATATTTTTTATGGCAGACACTTTCATCAGATGACAACACAGATGAATTAAACAGTGAATGTACTTTTTCAGAAATTGAACTAAAAAATAAACTTAATGAAAGAAATTTTAATTTTAAAGAATCTATATCTTTAATTGATGATATTACATTTAATAAAAAAATTGTTGAGCAATATGATTTAGATCTTAGCAGAACTCCAAATTTAAATACTATTCAAATGGAACCTATAATTAATGAGCCAATGGAACCATTAATAGGTTTACCTGTTGGTGATATTCGACTTCCTGCTGGAAATCAAGAACCAGTAGCAGGTACTTTATCGTTAAATAGTAATGCTCAGCATACTGATGATGAATGTGATGGTTGTGGTTGTTCAGATGATTCTTATATTAAAGAAATCTGGTATGATCTATGGACAGATGAAAATGGGATTACAGTTGATGGAAAGGAATTATCATATGAAAGATATAATCTTTTAATAGATATGGGAGTCGATCCTGAAGATTATATA
>Ga0272441_10008368_pt1 | contig 16395 bp, 7 predicted proteins | sample SSMProp6N_FD_193582 | JGI IMG/M metagenome (GOLD analysis project Ga0272441, IMG submission 193582) | Marine sediment archaeal communities from Little Sippewissett salt marsh, Falmouth, MA, United States - SSM-Prop-6N | ecosystem: Environmental > Aquatic > Marine > Wetlands > Sediment ... | reverse complement strand
CCAGTACACGCTGACCAGCGTGGTGGCGTTTGACCTTATCGCCGACAGCCACGATCGTCCCAAAGGTTTCGTGGCCGGGAACGGTTGGTTCTGTACCGGGGTGGTAACTGGGGATTTCTGCCAAAATTGCCGGATCCATCCCGGAGACAACTTCGCTCTTGCGGGCGTGCTGGTCAAACTGTTTCAGCAGTTTCAAATCGGAAAAACACAGTCCGACCGCTTCGACCTTGAGCAAAATCTGGTAAGGATTCGGTTGATAAACTTCTTTTTCAGAATTTACTTTTAATTCGTCCGGCCCGATTAACTGGAGAGCCGATTGAGTTGTAGGAATTGTTGGCTTCATGAGCTTATCCTTTTATTAATGGAGCATCACCTGCCCGCCGGTCACGGGGACGGCCTGGCCGGTTTCATATTTTTGTTCAATGAGGTAATAGACCGCGGCCATCACATCGGGGGTCGTGCAGCCGCGATTGAGCGGCACCTTGGCCTCATAAAACTTTTTCACATCTTCGATTGTTTTAGCGCCGGGAACCTTGCCGGTCCGCAGGTACTGGACGAATAAACCGTTGTCCGGATCCGACCAAAGCGGACCGTCGAAGAAGTTGCCCGGGCAGATCGAGTTGACCTTGATGCCGTCTTCGACCAGTTCCAGCGCGAATGACTGGGTCAGGCCGATGCCGCCGAATTTGCTGCCGGCATAGGCCCCGTTGCGGTTGGAGCCGACCAGTCCGGATTTGGAATTGATCTGGATGATGTCGCTGAGATATACCGGGTCGGCTTTGTGCTGGAGGGCAAGGATTTTCGACGCGACCTGGGTGCAGAGAAAATAGCCCTTGTAATTGACCGCCGTCGAAAAATCGAAATCTTTTTCCGGCTGGGTCTTGACGCTTTCAGCTTTGAGCACGCCGGCGTTGGAGATAAACACGTCGAAGCCGCCGTAGGTTTTGACGGTCTCATTAATGGCAGCCTGAATTGAAGCCAAACTCGTCACGTTCATGGCAACGGCCATCGCGCGGTCGGGGCCGTATTGTTTTTGCAGTGATTCCGCCTGTTTTTTGGCCTCGGTATCGTTGATGTCGGCCAGCACAACGTGAGCGCCTTGCGCCACCAGATACTGTGCGATCTCCAGACCAAAGCCCTGTGCAGCGCCGGTGACGACTGCCGCTTTACCCGCGACACGTCCGGCCAGTTGATCAGCGACAGGTATTATTTCAAACGCGCCGACGCCCTCAACGGCAACCGCCTGAACACCGCCCGCGGCAGCCAGTGTTTTGGAGGCCGCTTCGATCACAGCGGCCTCATCGATGGATTCCGGCAATGATAGTGTTACCGAAGGCAGTTTGGTTTGCTCAACAAAACGGACGATAGGATACTGTCCGTCTTTTCCCAGCAGCATTCGCAGCACCGGGGCAACGATATTGATTTTTTCTTTAATACTTAAACTCATAAGATGAAAATCCTTTTTATAGTGTTCAAAAAGTAAATCGCACCGAAGGTGCAGTATAACTTAGCCCAGGGCATCGCCCTGAGATCGAATGTTCCTACTCGACAAACGCCCTGAAAGAGCAATATAAAAACGCGCCCTTATCCTGCCCTTACAGGGCGAAAAAAACTGGGGGTTCCTTTGAACCCAGCCCGCTGGGCTGGGCTATATTACACTGGCCTTATCAGGCCAAACCAAAATGAAACCCTGTTTTTTGTATCCACAGAATTATTTTCTTGTTTCAAAATAACGGTTCAACACCGCCGCACCGATTTGGCTGAATGTCTCGATACGATCATTCGGATCGACCTCGATAAATCCATCCTGTCCATGTGCTTTCAAAAATGCGTGAGCAGCTAATACGCAAATGCCTTCGATGAAGATCGCGTTGACCTCATCCGGAATCGCTGCCCCGCCGACACACGTCGGCTGAATCGGCAATACATCCAGCGTATTATGTTCGGTTCCGGCCACCACCGCAATACCCGCCCGGCGAATCGCGGTTACGTATTCGGTCAGCACTTCGGCGCTGTTGCGGATCGGGATGAACTCAACCATCGCATACTGGTTTGCTTTCAGTGTCTCGATCAGTTGTTCCAGGGGTGTCTCATATTCACAGCGTTGTTTTGAGCCGTCGGCCAATACAGGATAACACGGAATGCCGCCCAACTCAACAATCAACTCTTTGGCCTGGGCCAAATTCACAAATGTTTCCGGGACGAAACACACTTTACCCGCTTTCATCAGGTATGAGCGAATTTCATTTTGAATCCCTACAGCATCATCAGCAGCCGATTTAGGGACCGTTCCAAAAAGTTCGGTCAGTTTAGAAACCCGATCCTGGACGGCAACTTTTTCAAAAAAGACCTCTTGAAACGCCTGAGCCGCGTGTCGCTCCTGAAGCGTCACCATGTCCGGCTTACAACCGTGGCGTTTGACCACGCGAGCGATAACCGCCTGGTCATCCAAACCGGTATCGACACCATGACTTCTGAAGACGTCCGCCATCTTTGCGGTCATCTCACGCATCCGCAAAGCATCATTTCCGCGGATTCTTTGCAGCAGTTCGGCCGCACGCGGTGTAAGCAGTTCAAATTGACTGATACCCTTGCCGCAGATGTAATACTTGCCGGGATTGCCGGGATCGTTGATGCGGATGCCGCGGGCCTGCAAGTCGGTTTCAAGGGCGATGATTTCGGTGCCGAACAAAGGAAAGATTCCCTTGTCCTGAGCGATTTCCGTAAAGGACTGATAGACCGAATAATCGTAATAGTTGCCGCAACCGACGACCTGAACACCCTCGTCAGCAGCGATCTGGACCGCCTGGGCGACCGTTTCAAAGGCGGAGAAATTCGGCGGCAGATGAATATGTGAGTTGTAGGTCAGCGACCGGGGCAGGTCGATAGTGTCCGCCTGAGCCAACAGCACATCCACGCCGCCCAGCGACCTTAAGAAATCTGTTGCCTGCGATGCGGTATTATCCATGAAATCATCCTTAATCTACTTAACCATCTCCGTATCGGCAGCAATCCGTGTGATTTTTCGCGGCGGCAGGTGCAGCGCACTGCCGAATGCGTCTTCGGCGGCTTCCTTGACCGCCTCGGACAGGGTCGGATGCGCAAAGATCATCTCGGCCAAATCTTTTGCTGAGGCCTTAACAGTCAGCATCGCCGTTGCGCTTTCAATAATCTCGGTAGCATTGTGGCCAATGACGTGCACACCCAGTAACGAATTATCCTCGAAATGACGGATCACACGAACAAAGCCGAATTCTTCACCAACAGCCATGGCTTTTCCTAAATGCCCGGTGGGGAATTCTCCGATACGAATCGGGATGTTTTGCTGGGCGGCCTGCTTGGTGGTGATGCCAACCGATGCGATTTCGGGGAATGTGTAAACAGCGTTAGGTACCGGGCGCGTCTGCTGGGCCTTTTTACCCAGTGCGTTTTTGACCGCCACTTCACCCTGAGCGCTTGCGGCATGGGCCAGCAGGCATCGGCCGTTTGCGTCGCCGATACAGTAATAATTCTTGACGGCCGTTTCCATTTTATCGTTGACACGAATAAATCCGCGGTCTGTTTCCAAGCCGATGCTTTCAAGTCCCATGTCGGCGGTATTGGGTCGGCGTCCGGTAGCAACAAGCACTTTATCGGCCTGCAATGTCTGTCCGCCGGAGATCGTCGCTTCAACAGTACCGTTTTTCACTTCGAGATTTTCAACCTTGACACCGGTATAAATCCCGATGCCGCGTTTGGCGAATGAACCGGCCAGTGCCTGACCAAGTTGAGACTCCATTTCCGGCAGAAGTGAGTCCATCAATTCCACGATCGTCACTTCAACGCCGAACTCCTGCATCATGCAGGCGAATTCACAGCCAATAACACCACCACCAACAATGATCAAACGTTTAGGCAGTTCTTTCCAGTGCAGCGCCTCGTCCGAAGTACAAACGACATCCGGATCCGTGGGCCAGCCGGGAATTCGTGACGGAACCGAACCGGACGCAAGAATGATCTTGTCGGCGGTGAATGCCTCGGTGCCGCCCTTTTCATCGGTCACATTGACTTTTCCGGGACCGTCAAGAACCGCTTTGCCGGAGTAAAGCGTGACATTGCGGGCACCAAACAAACCTTTGACGCCGCCGCGTAATTTAGTCAGCACTTTGTCTTTGCGTTTTTGGATCGCAGTCCAGTCAAAGCTGACGTCTCCATTCACATTGACTCCCAATGCTTTGCCTTCCTCAATACGGTGGATCAGTTCCGCCGAAGCCAGCAATGCCTTTGAAGGGATGCATCCATAGTTCAGGCAGGTTCCGCCGAGATGGTGTTTTTCAACCACGGCTGTTTTAGCGCCCATCTGTGCCGCTTTCAACGCCGCGATGTAACCGCCGGGACCTGCCCCGATGACTGCTATTTGATAATGTTCTGCCATTGTTCTATCCTTTAACGTAACGCCGGCTTTGGGCCGTTTCAATCTTTTATCATATTAATTGTTCGGGAGCTTCCAGCAGTTCCTGCATCGTATTCAGGAATTGAGCCGCCATTACACCATCGATAACCCGATGGTCCACGCTGAGTGTCATTGTCATCAGCCGGGTCGGCCGCATGGCTCCGTTTTCAACAACAACACCTTCACGAATGGCGCCAACGGCAAGAATCGCTGATTCCGGCGGATTGATAATAGCCGAAAACTCTTCGCAGTTAAACATCCCCATATTCGTGATCGTGAAAATACCGTGGCCAAAGTTTTCAAGTTTGCCGTTACGGGCAGACTCAACTACTTGGCGGGTCTGTGTGGCCAACTGTTCCAGGTTCTGCCGGTCCGCATTCAACACAACCGGTACCGTCAATCCTTCATCGGTTCCGACTGCAATACCAATATTGACCGCGGGAAACTCGTGTACCTCCGTACCCTTATACTGGCTTCGGAACGCCGGGTACTGACGAATGGCTTTGGCACAGGCCTTGGTCACAAAATCATTGACGCTGCATTTGAACTGTTCTTTCGTTTTGCGATAGGTCGTGAACAACAAGCCCGCATCAATCGTCTTTTTCGCATAAAAATGCGGAATATTTTGTTTTGAGTGCAACAGGTTATTGGCAATCGCCCGCCGCATCTTGGTCAGCGGACGAATCTGTATTTCGGTCGGGATTGCTTCGGCCTGTTCGACATCTGATGACAGGATGCGTCCGCCCGGGCCGGAACCAGCACCGACAGCGCCAAGATCAATACCTTTTGCCTGAGCGGCCTTGCGAGCGGCGGGAGAGGCCTTGACGCGGCCGGTGTCACTGACCGGGGCCGCCGTCTTTGGAGCCGGTGCGCTTTTCGCCGGTGCGGCTTTTGTTTCCGCCGCGGGAGCAGCCGGTTGAACCGGGGCCGGGGCTGCCGCACCACCCGAAATATACGCATCAATATCGACATCTTCTTCCGCCAAATACGCCACCGGCATTTTGACCTCGACAATGTCACCTTCGGCGGCAACGATCTTCGCGACACGTCCCGCGTCCACGGCTTCGACTTCCATCGTCGCCTTGTCCGTTTCGATCTCCATGATGACCTGGCCGACTTCGATCCGGTCGCCCTCGGCCACTTTCCACGACAGGATCGTCCCTTCTTCCATGCTCTGTCCGGCCTGCGGCATCAATACCGAAACGACATCACCTTCCGGCACAGCAGCAGCCGGTTGCGCCGGGGCCTGCTTCGCGGTAGCGCTTGGGGCAGGCGCTGCTGGTTTCGGAGCAGGTGCGGCTTTGGCCGCGGCGGGTGCCGAGGAAGCACCTCCGAGATACGCATCGACATCCGCATCATTGTCCGCAATGAAAGCCACCGGCTTTTTAACCTCGATAATGTCGCCTTCAGCGGCAACGATCTTCGCGACACGTCCGGCGTCCGTCGCTTCGACTTCCATCGTCGCTTTGTCCGTTTCAATCTCCATGATAACCTGGCCGACCTCGATCGTGTCGCCCTCTTTAATCTTCCATGACAGTACGGTGCCTTCTTCCATACTCTGTCCGGCTTGGGGCATTAAAATCGGTATTACATTGTCCGGATTCCCGGCTGAGGTTTGAGATGTCATGTTTTCCTCTTTTTCTGGTGTTTCAGCGACTGGTTTCTGAGCTGTTTGTTTAGGTTCTGCAGCGGGCTTGGGTTTGGCTTTTACAGCCGAAGGGGCTGCTGCATGGGGAGATTTTTCCTTATCCAAACCGGCCATTACCTTGGAAACATCCTCGCCCTTGCTGCCGATGACCGCCAATGGGAAGCCGGACTTGACAAAACTGCCGACACAAGAGATCGCCTTTAACAAGGCCCCCTGTGAGCCGGATTCCAGTTCCAAAACCTCGCCGGCCGTCTCGATATGCAGCAGCACATCTCCCTTCTTTACCGGGTCGCCGACTTCTTTTTTCCACTCAACAACCACCCCTTCAGGTGCAAAACGCCCCTTTTCAGGATATTTTAGGATGTCCATACGCTTCTCCGCATAAGTATTCTATAAATAAAATAGTATCTACATTTTCATATTTAAACAATAACAGAACAAAAATCAATCAAAATTTTGAAGATTTTTGTTGCATTTTTGATTATTTGTGATTAAATATAATCAAATGCCGTTTATTAAGTCGATATCAAGGATTCTATGACATCAACAATCCAACAAAGACGAGACGAGATTCTTTCGCTGGCCTATCAATCCGGCCATGTGTCGGTGCGTCAAATCGCCGAACGGTTGGAGGTTTCCGAAGCCACCATCCGCCGGGATCTGCATGAATTGGCCGCCGAAGGGCTCCTTGAACTGACTCACGGCGGGGCCTCCGTCACACGAACCAGCGATTATTCTTTTCTCTCTAAGTCTAACCGAAACCTCGGTGCAAAGAAAGTCATTGCTGAAATTGCGGCGGATATTATTTGTGACGGCGACCAGATATTTCTGGACTCCGGCACAACGTGTTTTGTGACCGCCCCGGTCTTGAGAGCCAAAAAACAGCTTTCCGTTATCGTCAACTCGGTTCGGACCGCCCAGGAACTCCAGTCGCCGGGCGTGGATGTTTTGCTGCTGGGCGGACAGTTTCGACAAGAGCGAATGGATACCGTCGGGCCGATCACAATTGAAACGCTGGAACGGCTTCGCGGATACCGGGCGTTCCTGAGCGCTGACGGGATCAGCATGGATTGCGGGCTGACTTCTGTGGATGTCGAAAGCGCGCATATCAACAAACTCGCTTCTAAAAACGCACATGAACGGATCCTGCTGGCTGACAGCAGTAAATTCGATAATCCCAAACTTTTTAAGATCATGGACTTCGAAACGCTTTCTCTGGTGATTACGGAAAAGCAGCCGCCGGCGGAATGGATGACATTTTTCGAAGCCCGTAAAATCAATGTACTGTACTCAAAAGAGATGTCTATATAAAAATGTTGATCAAACTTCGTAAGGAATAATCAGATGCCAAAATGTCAGATAGTCAATCCCGAAGAGGCACGGAAAAGTGGTCAGATCGAATTCAAACCGATTCCGATCAATCAATACAAGACCCCGGTCAAGGACGAGCTAAAACGTTACAGTAAAGAAGATATGGTCCGCATTCAGCGGGACATGATCATCATTCGAACGTTCGAGAACATGCTGAACGAGATCAAGCTTCGCGGTTCTTACATGGGCGTCGAATACATGCACAAAGGCCCGGCCCACCTGTCCATCGGGCAGGAAGCCGCAGCGGTCGGTCAGGCCTTCCACCTAGGCATCGACGACCATATCTTCGGCAGCCACCGCAGTCATGGTGAGATTCTGGCTAAGAGTCTGTCGGCCATTGAAAAACTTGACGACAAGACGCTGATGCAGGTCATGGAAAATTACTTCGACGGCGAATGCCTGAAAATCGTCGAAAAAGACGCTTCCGGTTCCGTTAAAGATTTGGCGATTGATTTCCTGATCTACGGTACGCTGGCTGAAATCTTCGGTCGTGAAGCGGGACTCAACAAGGGTATGGGCGGCTCGATGCACGCCTTTTTCCCGCCGTTTGGCGTCTATCCCAATAACGCCATCGTCGGCGGTTCCGGCGACATTTCCGTGGGTGCGGCCCTGTTCAAGAAGGTCAACAAAAAGCCCGGCATTGTCATCGGCAACATCGGCGACGCCTCGTCGTCCTGCGGGCCGGTCTGGGAAGGCCTGTGCTTTGCGACGATGGACCAGTTCAAGAAACTGTGGGACGAATCGCATCGCGGCGGCCTGCCTTTGATTATCAACTTCTACAACAATTTCTACGGCATGGGCGGCCAGCCCGAAGGCGAAACCATGGGCTTTGGTGTTCTGGCACGCCTCGGCGCCGGCCTCAACCCCGAACAGATGCATGCCGAACGTGTGGACGGCTATAATCCGCTGGCCGTAGCTGATGCCATTTTGCGGAAGCGTGAGATTCTTGAAAAAGGCGACGGCCCGGTCCTGCTGGATACCATTACTTATCGTTACAGCGGCCACTCGCCGTCAGACCAGAGCAGCTACCGCGAAAAATCAGAAGTCGAGGCCTGGCAGGAACACGACCCAACCGTGAACTTTGGCAAGGAACTTGTCAAAGCCAAAGTCTGTGATGACGCCAAAATTGAAGAATTGTGGAAATACGCTGAAGGACTGGCGGTCAAAGCATGTAAAAAAGCAGTAGATGTGACCATTTCTCCACGTGCGGATTTAATGAAAGAAAATAACCTCCTCGAACAAACCATGTACTCCAACCAGAGCGTCGAATCAATGGAACCGGACCGCAAACCGGAAGTGCTAATCCCGACCATCGAGGAAAACCCGCGCGTCAAAGGCCTGGAATCCAGGAGCCGTTCGGCGTTTGATGAAAACGGTCAGCGTCTTAAAGACACTCGCTGTATCGGCGTTCGTGATGCGTTGTTTGAAGCGATTATCGACGGTTTCTATACCGACCCGACACTAGTCGCCTACGGCGAAGAAAACCGTGACTGGGGCGGCGCATTTGCGGTTTATCGCGGTCTGACCGAAGCATTGCCGTATCATCGGCTGTTCAATTCGCCGATTTCCGAAGCGTCCATCGCCGGCACCGCTGTCGGCTACGCCCTCGAAGGCGGCCGTGCCCTGGTCGAACTGATGTACTGCGACTTCCTCGGCCGTGCCGGCGATGAAGTCTTCAACCAGATGTGTAAATGGCAGTCCATGAGCGGCGGCCTGCTGAAAATGCCGCTGGTTATGCGAGTCTCCGTCGGCAGCAAGTACGGCGCCCAGCACAGCCAGGACTGGACCGCCTTGTGTGCCCATATTCCGGGCCTGAAAGTGGCCTTCCCGGCAACCCCTTATGATGCCAAGGGATTGATCTACTCGGCGCTTCGCGGCACCGACCCGGTGATCTTCTTTGAGAGCCAGCGGCTGTACGGCATGGCCGAAGAGTTCGTCGAAGGCGGCGTGCCGAAAGAGGCCTACGAAGTGCCGTTCGGTGAACCTGCCGTTCGCAAACAGGGCAACGATCTGACGATTTTGACCATTGGTGCGACGCTTTACCGTGCACTCGATGCAGCAAAGATTCTGGAAAAGGACTACGGCCTGACCTGCGACGTCATCGACGCCCGCACGCTGGTGCCGTTCAACTACGAAAAGGTGATCGAGTCCGTCAAGAAGACCCGCAAAATCCTGCTGGCCTCGGACGCCTGCGAACGCGGCAGTTTCCTGCACACGATGGCTTCGACGATCAACACGCTGGCGTTCGACGAACTGGACGCCCCGCCGGTCGTGCTGGGTGCGAGAAACTGGATCACCCCGCCGGATGAGGTCGAGGAAGCATTCTTCCCGTATCCGGCCGATTTCCTCGATACCATCAACGAGCACATCATCCCGCTGAAAAGGTACCAAGCAAAACGCCCGTGCTCCGAAGCCGAACTGCTGCGAAGAGGCCGCCTGGGACTGTAACCCTATACGGTTATTGTAAAAGACGTGAGCGTTGTCATGTGGTAAACAAGCATGACAACGCTTTTTTTGTTTGGAGTCCACGCTTCCTGCCGCATCGCAGCTCGAAAGAATCCCAGAAACATACTTCCTGTCTTTGGAATACAGATTAATGGTGGTTTGTAATGGCGCAAAGAAATAAGCCCTTGCAGTACAAGAGCTTAAATGTGCTTATCGGAGAGGGGGGATTCGAAGCCCCGGTGCCCCTATTAGAGACACGACGGTTTAGCAAAGCGACAAAATGTGTCCACATGCTCTTCTACTATCATCGCTTATGCATATTTTCATAGGTCAGAATGCACGTCAATTGCATAATAATGCGCTGCTTGATTCGGATTAGCTATATAATGTAATTACTGTGGCCTGACATATAATGAAACTTCCAATTGTTTAAAGTCGGTGTTACTAACAACAAAAATTTGATTTTTATCTGGATACAAAGACATTAGCTTAGAAAATCTCCCATCCAGTGGAATCACTACAAATTCATTAACGATATGGTCGGTCGAATTCAGACTAGGTATCTGAGCACTGATTTCATGGACAATTTTTACGCTTTCTGAATTATCGTGAAGAATTCCTCCGACGGTATAGTGACGCCCCCTATAGGTGTCGACATTTCTCTTGTCGATGCTTAGAAGGGGTAAAGGTGAAGGTGCAGTAGATTTGCTGACCGGAGCTCTTTCGGTAAGAAGTTGAACTATATCCTCACGTCCCCATTGTCTGGCAATATCAAGTGCTGTACGTCCACGAAGGTCTTTAGCATTTATATCTGCACCAAGTTCTATTAACAACTCGGCGGTCTCCCTGTCGCCCGCTTCAGCAGCAGTCATTAATAATGTTTTATCTGGCTTATTTAATCTGTTATCAGGCTTATTAATGTTACCCCCTTTAGAAACTAAATACTCGATAATTCGCAGATAGGCCTTTTTACTTTCAATGTCTTTATCAGAATGGGCTGCCTTCCAAACTGCAGGATGCAATGCAGTCCATCCGCCATTACTCTCAGCGTTTATATCAGCCCCTTTATTGATTAACAACTGGATCAATCGGCTTGAGTCAAGATCAATCGAATACCAAAGAGCTGTACAGTCATTTGCACCTTTGGCATTTATATCAGCCCCTTTTTCTATCATCAATTCAATGAGATCCAAGTTGCCAACAACTTCCTTTTTGTATGTGTAATCATCCGGTAAATCGCCTTCATTTATATCTTCTACCGTAAAATCAATATATTCAATTTTACTGGCGGCATTCTTTTCTGGCTCTTCTTCAGATTCATCTTTCTTTTTACCAAGTGTCAAGAAAGCTCCATGCTGTATTTCAGAATGGCGATCAGCAGCATATGTCAATGGAGTATCACCTTTCGTATTTCTTAAATGTAAATCAGCACCGTATTCTACCAAGAGTTTTGCGATTTCAGCATGTCTTTCTTTTATTGCAACAAAGACCAAAGAATCAAATGCTTCTTTATTCAGATTGGTTCCTTTTTCCTGCGAGAAGCGGATAAATTCTTGTTTTGTCATAAAGACCGTAGAATTGGATGTTTTTTTTGTATTGATTCGATCATTTCCGTCTGGATTAGCCCCATTTTCCAACAAGTATTTGACGAACTCATACCGTTTGTCCATCACAGCAGAATACAGTGCACTGCGGCCTTTCTCGTCTCTATAGTCCAGTGCTCCATCAGGAATTTCCAATCCGGTAAAACTTTCTTGGGCTCCTTTTTCTTCCAACAATTCAAGTAAAGTCCTGTCGGGTCCCACTTCACGTCGATGTGTATAAAGAGGTGTACGACCTAAATAATCGACAGCATTTACATTTGCACCTGCACCGATCAAGAATTCCCCACCTTTGGTAACCGAATTGGCTGCAGCTAGATGCAGAGGTGTTCTTCCCTGATTATCAATGGCTTCTATATCGGCTCCGTTACTCAGCAATAGTCGGATCATCTGAGTACTATAACTAGAATTTTTTGCGGCTTCATGCAATGGCGTCCATCCTTTGTCATCTTTGGCATGAATATCAGCACCTTCTTGAAGGTATAAATTTGTGAGTTGGATGCAATTCTTACTTACTGCATGCTGCAGGAGAGTTTTATTTCCCCGACCCCTTGCATTGATATCAATACCAGTCTTCAGCAAGGCTGTGGCTATCTTAGGCTTGTCCGTATATAGCACATGCAAAAGAGTATCACCGGACTGTGTTCTTAAGTTGCCCTGAACACCCATTTCAAGCAATGTTACCACCATTTGTTCATCACCACGGCTGACTGCTGCATAAATAGGTGATTGAATGCTCAAAGTTTGATTTTCAGGTTGGATTTGGTTTTGTGCGAGAAGGTATGCGGTGACTTCTTTTCGGCGATATCGAATAGCCTCACTGAGTGCCTTTTGTACGGTTTTTTCTGAAATTGGACCTTGAAAAGCTTTTTCATTGAGAAAAGTAACCAGCTCAATAGAGCCTGCTTTTGCTGCGAGAGTCAACAGTGCGTGGTCACCAGGCTCATTAAATTTGAGGCCGTTTGACAGCAGGTGTTGGATCATTTCTAGTTTTCCGCTTTCAGCGGCAGGATAAAGAAGGGATGGAATTGATGAATTGGTGAAATTAATATCACCTCCATGATTTTGTATCAGTTCTACAATCCCTACGCTGCCTCCTCTTACGGCGTCGTATATGGCCGGAAATGTTTTACCTCGGTGAGATGGGACAAGGTCTATTTCATTGATGTTTGCATTGTGTTTTAATAGGAGATGGACGGCTTTCATATCTGCTTTACGGCATACGATGCCGAGTGCTGTGCTTTGCCGGCTAGTGACAATCTGGTTAATGTCGATTCCTTTTGATATGAGAAGTTCCATCAATTCTATTGAACCGGACTCAACGGCAACTGTCCAGCATGACTGGGTAATTCGTGAGTTCTCTAAATCTGCTCCATAGCGAAGCAATTCAATCAGGTAAGGAACATTCTCATCTTTTCGAGGCGAAGTATCCATGAGTACAACTTCTAGCATTGAATATCCTCTTTGAGCCACGTTTACGTCCGCACCGTGATCAAGCAATAGCTTGAACACATTCATATTCCGTTTACGAAAATCGGAGAAAGCCAGCATAAGAGGTGACCTTTTCAAGTTACCGGTAACGTAATTAATTTCGGCCTTGTTCTGCAGCAGAAGCTTAACCATTTTAGAATCATTGTTTTCAATTGCAAACCAAATTGGGGTTCGTCCTTCACGGTCTTTAGTATTAATATCAGCACCATGTTTGACGAGCAATTTTACCATAGGAAGATTTTCGTTGCGGACAAAGCTTTGCACCTGGTTGTCTGCTATTGTTTTAATATCAAATCCTTTTGAGGACAGCTTTGTCAGCAATTTATCCAGTGATTCTATCGATAGTTTGTTTTGGTTCTGCCAAGTCATATTCAGGATCTGGCTAAAGATGCGACTGGCATTTCGAGAATCTCCGAGCAAGGCAGGGTTCCTTTCCAAAATGCAATTGGCCATCTCATCATTTCCTTTTTGAATCGCCGTTAGAAGAGGCGACTGTCTGGAACCTGAACCGGGATGTACTTTCATTCCCTTATCCATTAAGAACTTGAACATCTCGACCTGATTATTTTCGATCATCTTTGTAATCGGGTCTAAATAAAGATTGGGTGAATACTCCAGCGAAGCACCTTGAGCCAGCAGCCACTGGACCATTGGCATATCATCAGCCATTGCTGCAACGATAAGAGGTGTCCAGCCCGCCTTGTTTTGGGCATTAATATCAGCTCCTTGCTCCAGTAGATAAGTCATTACTAACTTGTTGTAAGCATGGCTTTCTTCTTTCGCGTCTGTAATTTTAGCGTGATCTTTTTCCAACTTTATGCCAGACTGTTCATAGTCGGATGGATTATAATCCGGAATCATTACGGCGATGTGCAATGGTGTCTGTCCGCGTGAGTCTTTTGAATTGACATCAGCTCCGTTTTCGACCAGGTATTGCATAAACTCGAATAGTTCCTTGAACTTCTCAGGCATCACCGACTTGCTTTTACCTGGCCCCTTCATTCGGGCGAGGCATATGTTGAGCACTGCATCCTGCTGACCCTCGAGGACCCCTTCTTCAAGCATCATCTTAAGGACTTCAGGCTCTCCGCGGCCAAGAAAATGGGGCAAAAGAAATTCGTGCTCCGGATTGTTTTTGTCGAATTCAAAACCGTTGTCCAATAGAAACCGGAGTATTTCTACATCACGGATTGCATATTTTAAATATTGTGCACTTTGTTCTGATTGAAGGTCTAACTCGACTCCTTTTTCCGTCAATAATTTCGCTGTTTGCAATAGTCCACTGCTAAGGGCCAGCTCGGCGGTTGTCATTTGGCCAGCAATCTTTTGGTTTATATCAGCACCCTGTTCAATTAGCAGCTTTACTGTTTCTTCATTTCTATTCCTGATTGCACCCATCAACGGCGTCATTCCTGACTCGATTCCTGCATTAACATTTGCGTCATGCTCCAATAAAAATGAGCAGAATGGAACATTGCCTCTTAAAGCCGCCAGATGGAGAGCCGTTGTTCCACGATTATCTGACTCGTTTACATCAGCCCCGTTAAGAATCATCTCTTTGGCTTTTTCAAAATCCTGCTGTAATATGGCTTCGTGCAAAGGAGGTCTCTGGATTGTTGGTCGCAGTGGGAGCTTTTCTTCTTTGGCCCCATATTCGATTAAAAGTGATTTCAAATTATCTGTCGAACTGTGGCTCGAAACCATTGAAATCAAAGGACGGTTATATACCTGAATATTGGGATCAAGGCCTTTTTCCAAGAGTAATTTTAATATCTTTTCGTCCCTGTTTTGGATGGCCATTAAAAGAGCTTGGGGTTTAGAAGAGGGGTCGAGCTTGTCAAGAGCAATGTCCTTATTTAAAAGCATTTCAACGGCTTCATATTTTTCTTCGTGAATTGCGTAATGGAGAACCGTGCTTCCGTATCGGCTTTGAGTGATATCAGCTCTGTGGTCAATTAACAAAGATGCAATTTCGAGATTGTCTTCATCTATCGCATAAGCCAATAAGCTTTTGTTGTATTTCACTTGAGTGTTGACGTCGGCACCGTTATTAATTAGATTTTCTGCCGCTTCCTTTTGCCCTTCTCTGATGGCTAGTGCAAGTGGGGTAAGGTCATCTTCTGTTTTGAGATTTGGGTCGGCCCCTTTATCTATGAGCCACGGGATCATGTCTGGTTGTCTGCCAAAAATCGCAAAATGAAGTGGTGTCGAATCCTTTGGCCTGACAGCTTCATTGATATCATCACCTAACTTGAGACATTTTTCGGCCCTGGATTTATTACCAAAATAGACTGAGTAATGAAGTTCATTATAAGAAATAAGAACGGACTCATCAAATTTTGCACCATTAGCAGCCAGTAGATCGATAGCTTTGAAATTTCCAAAAAAAAGGGCTCTTTCAAATAATGTTTCTCGACCAAATTCTTTGATAGAAATGTCTGCGCCTTCGTCAATTAAATATCGAGCGATCGCATAATCATCTGAATCCATTGTATTTAAATGGAGTGCGACAGCCAGTGGGGCATAACGAGAGTCTTTTTTTCCATTCACATCAAATCCTTTGTTCACAAAGAACTTTACGATATCCAGATTTCTACTTTGAATCGCAGTGGTCAATACGCTATAGCCATCGTCTCTCATATAATGAATATCTGCGCCATGTTCCAGCAGGAGCTTTACCATCTCAATATCGCCTAAAAAAGCTGTTTGAGTCAGTGGTGTGCTTCCTCTGGGATTGATATGATTGACATCTGCTCCGTTCGAAATTAAAAATCGCACCATTTCCGGATTCTCTGCGGAAACTGCATACATTAAGGGCGTCTGCCATTCTCGCATATCCAGCTTGTTAATATCAGCCCCATCTTTCAGTAATTGTTTAACACGCTCCACATCTCCTTGATGGATAGCGGCGTGGAGGGAATAACTTTGGGCGCCTTTTTCAATTAGTAATTCTGTCACTTCAGTATTACCATTCAGAATTGCGATATCCAGTGGACTCAGCCCAGCTTTATTTACAAGATTAATATCTGCACCACGTTCAATTAAAAGTTCATGAAACCGCGTACCCCCACTCCTGTATTTTCTGGATGCTGAAAGATGAAGAAGATGGTTTCCGGTTTCATCGAGTTCATTTATGTCGAAACCACTGTCAAGTAGCTGTTCCAGATAATAAATATCTCCTCGCTGGATAATCTCCTGAACCCTCTTGGTAACTCCAAATGCTGTAACTGATAGAATCAAAACGCAAAACACTTGAAATGTATGTTTCATAATACCCGATTTCATAATACACTCCTTTTGCTGGGGGTGAGGTAAATCTGTATAAGAAACTATGGTATTATTATAGACAACTGTCATCCCAAAGCAAGTAGAATGTTACTGTAAAGTTGTTTCTGTAATTTCGTGTT